>JAEIGA010003637.1_pt1 | contig 24066 bp, 21 predicted proteins | sample 9270691 | NCBI WGS metagenome assembly JAEIGA01 (sample SAMN17057246, study PRJNA624740) | gut metagenome | biome: biome; isolation source: fecal sample | host: Bos grunniens | place: China: Xizang | collected 2019 | reverse complement strand
AGTTTTACCGCTTATATTATTCAGGAAAGCATACGACGAAACGTTCACAGTCTCTACTGCTTTTAAGAATTCCTCCGCAGTTACAACGTTATTGGCTTCCAATCTGGCAGCAATCTGTTCTGTTGTAAAGCCTTCAGGGAAAGTAACTTTAACAGTTTCCGGCTCCCCTGCAAGCAATGTCATTACTTCGTCATACGTCAATCCATCGCAAAGTGTATACGTTCCTACCTTGTACTGTCCGTCAAACCCGTTAAACTTAGATAAAAATCTGTACATTGTCTTATTATCTATAAGTCCCATGTCAAACAGATTATCCGCAATTTCTTTTGTTGTCATACCCTTGTCAATTCTAAATTTCACAGAAGTTGCCTCGTCAAGATAAATAGACTCTATCGTAACGGGATTTTCATATTTATCAACAAGATACGTATAAGATAAAAAAGAACTGAGAATTACTACGCCTATCAAAATGAATACAAAAAGAATCATCAAGGGTACTTTATATCTCTTGTTTCTCATTTTCTTGGCTTTTTCGCTTGTTTTCTTAACAGGTTTCTCTACTGTATTGACCATAGAAGAAGGTCTTCTCACACCGCGAGAATTGCCACCGGCAGGGCGTCTTGAAGCAGACACAGGAGAAGTCCTCTGTCTCTGCTCTTGTAAAGTATTATTTGGATTACGCGCTCCTCCGGGTTTTCTTATGCCACCGCTCAAGGAATCACCCCTTTGCTCTTACCTTTGCTCTTTGCTCTGTATTAAGAATTTTCTTTCTTAAACGTATCGTCTTAGGCGTTATCTCTACAAGCTCATCATCAGAAATAAACTCAAGCGCTTGCTCAAGACTCAAAAGAACGGGAGGCGTTAATTTTAAAGCCTCATCCGATCCTGAAGCACGAATATTTGTAATATGCTTGCGCTTACAAACATTTATTACCAAATCTTCATTACGTGCACATTCGCCCACAATCATTCCTTCATAAACCTTTTCTCCGGGTCCTATAAACAACTTTCCTCTTTCTTGTGCATTAAACAGGCCGTATGTTACCGTTTCACCTTGTTCCCATGCTATTAAAGAGCCATGTTGTCTTGCATCTATATCTCCTTTATAAGGCTCGAACCCGTCAAATATATGGTTCATTATACCATTTCCTCTTGTATCCGTCAAAAATTCTGACCTATAGCCTATAAGTCCGCGAGACGGAATCTTAAAGTCTAATCTGACATAATTTTCCAAGGCAGGATGCATATTTACCATTTCGCCTTTTCTTCTGCCGATTTTTTCTATAACAACACCAACAGACTCCTCCGGAGTATCAATCGTCAGCCTCTCCATTGGCTCATGAAGAACGCCGTCCACCTCTTTATAAATTACTCTCGGACGTGAAACCTGGAATTCATATCCTTGTCTTCTCATCGTCTCAATCAAAATCGACAAATGAAGCTCTCCTCGTCCCGAAACCTTAAGCGTATCAGGAGAATCCGTATCTTCTATTCTCATGCTTACATTAGTTTCCAGTTCCTTCATAAGTCTTTCGCGGATATGTCTTGAAGTAACAAAAGTTCCTTCTTGTCCTGCAAAAGGACTGTTGTTAACAGAGAAATTCATAGAAATTGTAGGTTCATCAATGTTTACAAAAGGAATCGGTTCAACAGCATCGTGACTGCAAATAGTATCACCTATATTTATCTCGGGAATGCCTGCAAGCACAATAATATCCCCGCCTAATGCTTCTTGAGTTTCAACTCTTTTAAGTCCTTTAAATTTATACAAATACGTAATTCTGGCACTTTTTTTGCTGCCATCTTTACTGTTGCACACAACCACCGGCTGTCCTATTGTAACCTTTCCTCTGTCAACGCGAGCGACAGCTATACGTCCTACATATTCATCAGTTGTCACGTTTGATACCAATGTACGGAAAGGCGCATCTACATCTGCTTTCGGCGCAGGGATTTCTTTTATAATTGTTTCAAAAAGCGGTTGAAGATTCTTTTTATCTCCTCCGTCAGGCTCCAAAGAAGCATATCCGTCGCGAGATGAAGCATACACAACAGGGAAGTTTAATTGACTGTCATCTGCACCCAAATCCATAAACAGTTCCAACACTTCGTCTAAAACTTCTAAAGGTCTCGCTCCGTCTCTATCGATTTTGTTAATTACTACAACAGGCTTTAAATTCATAGAAAGTGCCTTTGAAAGCACAAATCTCGTCTGGGGCATCGCTCCTTCAAAAGCATCAACCAAAAGAAGAACACCATCAACCATTCCCAAAACACGCTCTACTTCTCCGCCGAAATCCGCATGTCCCGGTGTGTCCACCACATTAATAGTATAGCCATTATAGTTAAGAGCTGTGTTCTTCGACAAAATCGTAATACCACGCTCTCTTTCTAAGTCATTGGAGTCCATAACTCTTTCCTGAACTGCTTCATTGTCCCTAAAAGTACCACTCTGTCTTAAAAGACCGTCTACCAAAGTAGTTTTACCGTGGTCAACGTGTGCAATAATTGCTATATTTCTGATATCCTCTCTGAAATTCTCTGCCATAATAATCCATCTCTTCCCAATTTTTACAACTTCTTAATAAACCCAAAGAGTCCGCCAATACCCGTTTTTCGGGTACGGCGGACAGCATAATGTATCTTTTTATAAATTATTTACTCTCAGGCTCGTCGTCTGTTATAAGTTTTTTAACATCGCGAATAGCCCAATTCTTAAACTCCATAAGAGTTTTATCAATTGATGTCTCAATTGTAATATTATCATCCTTAATGTTAACAACTTTACCAACGATACCGCCGATTGTTGTTACTTCATCTCCGAGGATAATGCTTCCTCTTAATTCTTCTTCTTGTTTTTTACGTTTTTTATTGGGACGGTATATAAGGAAATAACCTACCACAACAAAGAACAAAATATAAATTACAATCATGAGCCAAGCCCCACCTGTACTGCCTTGTTTGTTAGGTGTGTTTGCTGTACCGGTTGCAGCGGCAGACTCAGACGCAAATGCTACCATAGAAAGAGAGAGCATTGCCATAGCGATTATCATTACAAATGAAAGTATTTTTTTAACACTGTTTTTCATTTAGATCCTCCGTTATTATAATATTTTTCATAAAATTCCTTCCTGAAATCAAGAAGCCTGTCTTCAAGTATAGCACAGCGAATTGATTTCATCAAGTTAATAAGAAAATAAAGATTATGAATTGTTGTAAGTCTCATACCGTACATTTCTCCCACTTTCAGAAGATGTCTGATATAAGCCTTTGTATGATCCCTGCATGCAGGACAATCACACTCGTCATCCATAGGTGTGAAATCTCTGCTGTACTTTGCATCTCTCACAATAACTCTGCCCTTTGATGTCATTACAGTGCCGTTTCTTCCTATTCTTGTAGGCAGAACACAGTCAAACATATCAATTCCTCTGATTGCGCCTTCTATCAAATAATCCGGCGAACCAACACCCATGAGATATCTTGCTTTGTTTTCAGGTAATTCAGGTACTGTTTCTTCTAACATTTCACACATAAGCTCTGCCGGTTCTCCCACACTGAGGCCGCCTATTGCATAACCGGGGAAATCCATCGAAACTAAATCTCTTGCAGAAATTTTACGCAAATCACCATACATACCTCCCTGCACAATGCCAAAAAGCGATTGTCTTTCAGTATTGGTATGTGCTTTTAAACATCTTTCTGCCCATCTGGTGGTCATGTACATGGATTTTTTTGTGTAGTTATAATCAGCAGGATACGGCGCGCACTCATCAAAAGCCATAATAATATCCGCTCCGAGAGCATTTTCTATTTCCATTGCTTTTTCGGGTGAAATAAAATGCTTTGAACCGTCTATGTGAGAGCGAAAGTGCACTCCCTCTTCTGTTATTTTCCTTAACTTACTTAACGAAAAAACCTGAAATCCTCCGCTATCTGTAAGAATAGCTCTGTCCCAATTCATAAATTTGTGCAATCCACCTGCTTCTCTTACAAGCTCATGTCCGGGACGCAAATAAAGATGGTACGTGTTGGATAAAATTATTCCGGCATTCATCGCCCTAAGTTCATCAGGAGAAATACCCTTTACACTTGCCTGAGTACCCACCGGCATAAATGTGGGTGTCTCGATTATTCCGTGGGGAGTGTGAAGTCTTCCAAGACGCGCTCCCGACTGCTTACATACTTTTATTAATTCATATTCTACGGCTGCCACCGGCAAACCTCCTTTTTGTGTATTTTTATTTATTAATTAATCAACATTGCATCTCCAAAGGAGAAAAATCTATATCTTTCTTTCACTGCTTCTTCATATGCCTTTATAATATTTTCTCTGCCGGCCAAACTGCTCACAAGCATAAGTAAAGTAGACTCAGGCAAGTGAAAGTTTGTAATTAATGAATCCACAACCTTAAATTTATACCCCGGGTATATAAAAATACCTGTCCAACCTGATTTTTCCTCCATAAATCCGCTTTCTTCTGCCACTGATTCAAGCACTCTGCACGAAGTTGTTCCTACGGCAAAAACCTTACCGCCATTTTGCTTTGTGCTATTTATAACATCACACGTACTTTGTGTTATAGTGTAATATTCATAGTGCATCACATGGTCTTCTACTTTTTCTTCTTTTACGGGACGGAATGTTCCCAGCCCTACATGAAGTGTAACAAAAGCCACACTCACTCCCATTTCTCTTATTTCATCAAGGAGTTCCTTAGTGAAATGAAGTCCTGCTGTAGGCGCAGCCGCAGAACCTTTTTCTCTCGCATAAACAGTCTGATACCTTTCCGGGTCTTCAAGCTTTGCTTTTATATACGGAGGGAGCGGCATAATGCCGATTTTGTCAAGAATCTCTTCAAAAACACCGTCAAAAGTGAAACGCACATAACGATTTCCTCCTTCAACGACACAAAGTATCTCAGCTTTTAAAATTCCCTCTCCAAAAGAGAATACAGCACCTGGTTTGGCCCTTTTTCCCGGTCTTAGTAAAACTTCCCAATAACAACAATTTTTTCCTTGGCACAAATCGTTTTGTGTCGGAATATCAAGGATTTCTTTTTTAACATCGTCCTCTTTTATATTCTTGAGCAGAACAAACTCTATAGGTCCTCCTGTATTCTCCTTAACACCGAAAAGACGCGCCGGAATAACTCTTGTGTCATTTAAAATCAAACAATCGCCGGGTTTTAAGTAATTCTTAATATTCTTAAAGCTGCTGTGGGTTGTTTTCCCGGAAGCTTTATCCAGAACAAGAAGCCTGGAAGAATCTCTGTCTGCAAGGGGTGTCTGTGCAATCAATTCCTCCGGCAAATCATAATAAAAATCTTTTACGTTCACTTACTTCCCTCCCATATTGTCTCCCAATACGCATACGCTTCTTGTAGCGCAGAGCTTAAATCAATAGCATCATATACAGTCTTTTCAACTTTGTACTTATATTTGTCAGAAGAAACCATATCGGCAACTGTTTTGTTTACATAAAAAGTTCTTGTCCATTTCAGAAGTGTTTCTGTATTTTTTAACTTCTCGTAATCTTTAATATCATCAAGCCTTAAAACGTATATGGCATAATCTGTTTCTACTATTCCTATTTCTCCCTTTTCACTTGTCCTTACAAAATCATATATCTCGCTCGACTCTGTTTTATATGTTGGATAAAATTCTTTTACACCGTTTGATGCAATTAAAGTTTCATTTTTGCAATTTTCTTTTAGAAGTTTAACAAAATCTTCTCCTTGTTCTAATGCATCAACGATATTCTCTGCTTTTTCTTTTAAATCTTCTTTAGAATTCTCGTTGTCTGCTTCAAGCTCAATAACAGAAATCGTATAAGAATAAAGATAATCATAATATTCCTCAAAAGCAAGCAATTGAGCATCCTCGCTTAAATCTGCATCTTTTTCCAACAAACTTGTATGCTTGTCTATGATATACCAGTTTTCCCAGAATTCTTTATACAACTTCTCACTGATACCATAATAATAAACGTAAAACTCCTCCGGACTGAGAATTTTTGAATCTATCTCTTTATTATTCTCATAGTCCTCTTTAAACTGCTTTTCTAAATTTGCAATTTCTTCAGATGAAAGCTTTATTCCTTTGCTCTTTGCCTCTGCGACACGCACTAAATACTCATGCACAAAGTTAGATGTGTACTTTTTTAACTCATCTTTATCAGAAATTCCTGTTGATGTATATAATGTACGTACTGTTTCTTCTTCTTGATTTAAAATTAATTTTGCAAAGAACTCAAATTGACTCTCTGTGATTTTCAAATCACCTATCCCGGCCACAATCTTTTCATTCTCAGCTTCTTCATTGCTGTTTTTTTTGCCGGACAAAGATACTGCCATACAAACAGCAGCTGCAATTACACAAACAACACAACAACACAAAACAATAATGCTCTGGCGAGTTTTATTTTCTGAATACATAAAACACCGTTCCTTTTCTTTTGTACAAAATCAATTACGGTTCAAACGAATCGTCATAATCGTCGTTTGCTGTATCACTTGCTTCTTCTTTCAAAGATTCTGTCTTTTCTTGAACAATTCTTTGCTGCGGAACGCGTGCAACATGTTTCTTTGGCTCCGGAACATCTTCTTTATAATCCGGATATAAATCGTCACGCATTGCAATAAATGTTGTAAAAACAAAATAGAAATATACATAATATAAAAACGATCTTAATATCGCTGTAATCGCCAACAAAGTCAAGCTCAAAGCAAGAGAGCTGTGTCCGTAATGAATGACAAATAATAATACTCTTATTAATGCAGCAATAAATAAAAACAATGCTGTTTTAGGCAATAAGTACCATGCATACATATTTGTCATTTTTATGCCTGCGCGAGCGGTTTTTCTCTTTAATCCTGCAATAGACGGCAAAACATAAGAGAAGTACATTCCATAAAACAGCACAGCAAACAAAATTACAATCAATGTAAGCAACGCCATAAGAAGCATGGTAAAAATAACACCTGTATCTCCATCTAACAAAAGCTTTATCATGAATACCGTAGGAATAGCAGAATACAAAATCATAAACGCAAAAGGTATTGTCATAACAATTGCTGTAAATACATATAGGAACGTTTTAACAAAATTTCTTTTTATTCCTGTAACAAATTCTCCTTTTTTCTTTGCCTTGTCTTCGACAGAAGCAATGAAAACATTGACATATCCTGATAGAAAAACAGCTACAAGCGCTGAAAAAGCCAAAACTCCCAAAACACACAACAGTATGAAAACAAAAGCTTTGCCATTATTAAAAAAGTCGCCGATTTTCGAGGTCCATCCCGAAAGAGTTTCTATGTAATTATAATTTAATATCTGCTTAAACGAACCGAACTTTCTGATTATCGGATTGTAAGCTTCTATAGCACTTAATATAAGCGACAACAATAACATTCCCGTATATACAAAGGGTCTTATTCTTATTCTTTTAAAAAATTCTTGCATTGAATTCATATTTATTTCTCCCAATACAAATTTAATTCCTGATGATTATACCATTGTAAATCGAATCATGCAATTGTACAAATTGTTTTTACTTACTTATAATGTAAAAACAAATAGAAATTACATCCTTTATATGTTATACTTTAGACTCACTACAGCATATTCTTTACTGTGAGGAGTAGATTTTCGTATGAGCAATGAAAAAAAAGGACATATACATTTCATAGGAATCGGCGGTTCAAGCATGAGCGGTATAGCGGAACTGGCTTTTAAACAAGGTTATTCGGTAAGCGGCTCTGACAGAACGGATTCTGACAAACTGACTCATTTACAGGAAAAAGGAATAACTGTTTATCCCTTCCATTCGGCACAAAATATTTCCGAAGATGTAACACTTGTTGTTTATACACTTGCAGTTCCCCAAGACAATCCGGAGCTTATAGAAGCAGCGCGAAGAAACATACCAATAATGGAGCGTGGTGTTTATCTCGGAAAAATCTGCTCCCATTATAAATATTCTGTAGCTGTTGCCGGTACTCACGGCAAAACATCCACAACATCAATGTTAAGCTCTATTTTGCTTTCAGCTAACATAAATCCCAGTATTCATATAGGTGGTGTTTTCCCTCGCATCGGCAGTAATGTACTTGCCAATGACAGTGACTATTTTATTACAGAGGCATGTGAATACCATGCCAATTTCCTTAATCTTCGTCCTTTTGGCGAAATAATTCTCAACATCGAAGAGGAACATCTGGATTATTACAAAGATCTTAATCATATAACAGACTGCTTTTCTGAATTCGTTTCTTATTGTCCTGCCGACGGTTTTCTTGTTGTATGTGCAGATGACAAAAATGCAATGAAAGTATCAGAAAAAGCAGCAACAAATGTTGTAACCTACAGCATTAAGAATCCTGTCGGAGATTTCTATGCAGGAAATATTTCCCGTCGTCAGCCCGGTGTTGTAGGCACTACATACACACTTTACAATAAAAATATTCCCATTACAGATATAGTTTTAAATGTTCCGGGTTTGCATAATGTTTCTAACTCTGTAGCAGCTGCCGCAGCAGCCGTACAACTAGGTTGCTCAGCAGAAAGCATCAAAGCAGGTCTTGAAGCTTTTTACGGTACAGGACGACGTTTTGAAAACAAAGGCGAAATCAACGGCGCTCTTGTTATAGATGACTATGCACATCATCCTACGGAAATACAAGCAACTCTTTCAGCTGCAAGGGAAGTAGCAGGCAACAATAAAATATACGCAGTATTTCAAGCACATACATATTCCCGTGCCATCGCCTTTATTGACGATTTTGCAGACGCACTAAAAGAAGCTGATTTTGTGGTTGTTACCGATATTTTCCCCGCAAGAGAAAAAGATCCCGGAACAATTTCCGGGAAATCCATGTCAGAATATTTTATCAACAAAGGCATAAACGCAAAACATATATCGGATTTTTGCGAGACAGCCGCACTGTTACGCTATATCGCAAAAAAGGGCGATGTGATAATAACTTTAGGTGCCGGTGATGTAAATAAAATAATTTCTAAGCTTATTTAAATCAAATTAAAAGAAATTATCGAGTAATTGCATAACGGCGCTTCTTATCGCTATCCATATCATTGAGAATATTCACGCAACCTTGCACAACACAGTATTGAGGATTTTCTGCAAGCATAACATCAACACCGGTACTCTTTCTGATAAGCTCATCAAATCCGGCAATCTGAGCCCCTCCGCCTGTCATAACAATTCCCTTGCAATAAATATCTGCTGCAAGCTCAGGCGGTGTTTCTTCAAGAACAGCATGAATACCATCCAAAATCGGAACTGCAGTATCAATAAGCGGTTCAAGAATCTCTTCTGATGTAATAATTCTCTCACTCGGAAGACCTGTTATCAAGTCACTTCCTCTGATTTCTATTGAGCTCTTCTTGGCTCCGTGATAGAGACAACCAACCTCGATTTTTATTTCTTCGGCTGTACTGTCACCAATCATGAGATTATGTTTTTTCTTTAAATAACTTTTTATTGTATCGTCAAAAGATTCTCCGGCAACGCGCACACTCTTACTGTTTACAATACCCTCATATGAGATAACAGCTATATCTGTTGTACCGCCTCCGATATCTATTATCATATTTCCTGTAGGCCTTGAAATATCTAACCCTGCACCGACAGCAGCAGCTAAAGGCTCCTCAACAAGAAATACGCGTCCGGCTCCGGCACCTATAGCCGCTTGATATACAGCTCTCTTTTCTACATTTGTTGTCTTACTTGGTATACAAATAAGAACATCCGGTTTAAACTTTCTTGAAAGAGGATTAGTAATTGCTTTATTAAGATAATAAGCAATCATTTTTCTTGTTATAGTATAGCTCGAAATGACACCATTTTGTACAGGACGTACTGTTTTAATATCAAAAGGTGTTCTTCCCATCATAAGTCTGGCTTCTTCGCCTATTGCTATAACTTCATTTGTACCGTCCTTTACCGCTACAATTGAAGGCTCTTTTATAACAACACCTTTGCCTCCAACACTAACAAGTACAGTTGCAGTTCCCAAATCTATTGCTATGTTTTGTTTAAAAAAGCCCATCTGTAAACACTCCAAAATCAATTAATTTACACCGTTAAATATTACCATAAGCTGTTTTTTAGGGCAAGCAGAAAATAAGCCTTGATTCAGGCGCACCGAATCCTATTTCATAGCCATCGTCCAGTGAAAAAGGTCTTTCCGAAGCAATTCTGGTACCATTAACAAAAGTGCCGTTTTTTGAATTTAAATCCTTAATAAACCATGTATCTTTTTCTTTATATATCTTAGCATGTTTTCGGCTTACATATATTATATCCACAGCTACATCTGCCCATTCTTCATCGCGCCCGATATTGATACTTCCCGGTGCATTTCCATCCAATACATATTTTATATCTTTTAAAAGCAATTCCCCTTTTAACCTCATTCCGCAATCACCTTCATCAGCATTAAACTTTTTTATGAAGCAATTGAATAATTCATAAAATGTATTCTTTAAGTAATTTCCAACGCGAAATTGTGTACTTGCCGCCTCTATTAACGGTGATAATTCGTCTATAGGGAAAGTATCAATATTTGGCCCTTTTTCCCATTCAGACAAAATCGTCAATGCTTGTAAAATATCTTTTTCTTGTTTTAGACTTTGTTCCGAAGAATTGCATTCGATGTAAAGAGCAATAATTGATACCATATCACTGCATTTATTATATGCAACTATTCCGTCTTTATACGTTTCACTATCAGGTGCAAAGATAAATTCAAGTTCGGTTATATTTTCTCCAACGAAAATACACTCATAATCAAAAACAAATTCATGAGGATCAATATTATTCTCCTTAGCGCTTTCAAATAAACATGCAATACTTTTTATCAAGAGAAAAAACTCTTCTTTTGTTATACCGTTTTCGCATACATATTCCTTTAAAGATTGTCTGTGGCTGATATAAAAAGAATAATTTACCCCCTCCCAGCTTACATCAGATGGAACAAAAACATTATTCATGTTTTCTGCAACAAAATTCATTTTTTCTTTTAATTCTTTTGGAGAATATAAAGAGCTAACCGTCAAGCCTCGTCCCGTTCTTTCTTTATTTAATTTCATATTATCCTCCCGCAAAATTAATATCTTAAAGCGAATTTATCGTGGCATCTGTTTTCGCTTTTATTTTATCAAAAATCATCCCGGCCATATCCATAATAAAATTTCTGAATACCAACGCAAGAGCTACCAAAACAGCAATAATAATTATTACTTCTATGGTTCCCATCCCTGATTCGCCTTTTATTAACTTGTCAAAAAAAGCTTTCACCTTCAAATAGAAAATAATACTCACAATAAAATACCTCCAGTTATATACACTTTTATTAAAACCCATTAAACAGCTCCATTATCGCAGGAGCAAGAAGCATTACTATCAATGCCAACAGCACAAGAGTAGAAGGTATCAGCAATAAGGTTGCTGCCTCATCTGCCAGTTTACCGGCTATTCTGCGTCGTTCATTTCTGTATAATTGTGCTTGTGTAGTAAATAAATTACTGATTTCACAACTTCCTTTTCGCATATTTTGTATAATTGTTGTGCAAAAATTGCTTAAGGCAGGTGATTTTCTGACTTTTGCCAATTCCTCTAATCCTGTAATAAAATCCTTCGTTCCTCCCTTTCTCACTTTTTCAAAAACAGAAGCCAAATCAATATATAACGGTTTACTTTGAATTCCTGCTCTCGTTGCTCTTTCTATTGCATCCTGCAAACCGAGTCCGGCCTCTGTAAACATCGCAATATGAATCATGATGTCCGGCAAATCCATCTCATAACTTCTATTCCTGTTTTTTATTTTCTTCTGCTCTGTTACTTTGATTGTCACAAAGCTTAAAACTCCTGCAGCACCTCCCATAGCAACACAAAAGAGTATGCTCTCGCCCATCAGAAGTGCAATGCAAAAAAAGGCGGCACTACAGATGAAATAAATTATATGATCTTTTATCTTCACTATATCCTCCCCAAAAACTAATATTCTATTTCTCCCAGCTTACTGCCAAACCACCAAGCAAACAGAATTATTGCCAAAACACCCATCATAATAATCCTACCTGTGCCGAAATAAAGCGGCGCCATGTAATACGGAGCAATTTGTTTAAATAACACGACACATACAATAGGCATTGCCAATATAATACGATTGTTGAACTTTGGTGCATTTAAAATTCTGACTATTTCACACTCTGCATCAAAACGCATCCTATATGCAGAAGCAAGCCATCTCATCAGTGCAGCCAAATTTATTCCCGCAGGCACACCCACAGATAATATTTCAGAAAAAGTCTTAATCTCCCTATTCCCTGTTTTTTTATACAAAGTAAAAAAGGCAACCTCCGGAGAATAGTTGTTTTGCATCATTCTGTAAATGCCCTCAAGCTCTGCATTCAAAGATTTATATTCTTTTTTGCCTGTAACGACAGCTTCTTTTAAACTGTTTTCTAAGGACATCCCTGAAGACATAGATAAAGAAATGCTGCTTAAAAGTTGATAGAATTCTGCCTCTATTCGATTTTGCCTTTTTTGAATAATATACTGTTTTATCTTTTTTACAAAAATCGGCAAACCGCAAAGCATTAACAATATACTTATCCGCCAACTGTCAAACATAGCATTAAAAACAAAAACAGAACAAAGCAAATATATAAAAACAAAACTAAACAACTCGTTCCAATGTAATTTTCTCTTTTTCATTTTTATTTACCTCTGCAATCTCCTTAACACGTCTGCCCCTTTTATTTCTCTCAAGGAAAACAACTGTATCCACACCGGAAATTATCATTCTTTTTATTGCTTCGGAATGAACATGACCTTCCCACAAAGCCATGGTTTCAAGCCTTACAAGTGTATCCTCCGCAGAATTTGCATGAATTGTTGACATAGAGCCGCTATGTCCCGTACACATTGCAGTAAGAAGCTCCAAAGCACTCTCATCTCTAACCTCTCCAATTAAAAGCCTGTCCGGCCTCATTCTTAACGCAGCTTTTATTAAAGCACGCATTTTAATCTCCCCATATCCCTCCGTATTGGCATTTCTGGTCTCCATTCTTACAATATTTCTATGTCGTATATTCAGCTCCGCAGAATCCTCTATTGTAATGATTCTTTCTTCTGACGGTATAAAAGAAGTAAGCATATTTAAAAAAGTTGTTTTACCTGAAGATGTACTTCCTGAAATAATTATGCTTTTCCCTGAAATGACAGATTCCTTCAAATATTCTGCCATTTTCTCCGTCAAAGTGCCGTTTTTTATAAAATCTTCAATTGTGTATTGTTGTTTTGTGAATTTTCTGATAGTAACAATGGGCCCGTTGATTGCTAAAGGATTTAAAACTACATTTATACGTGCACCACTTGCCAAAGTTGCATCTACAATAGGTGTGCTCTCATTTACAGTTCTGTTACTTTGAAAGAGCATTGTTTGAATATTGTGAAAAAGTTCTTCTTTACTGTCATAACGTGCTCCCGAATCTGCAAGCACGCCGTTGACTTCTATAAAAATACCGTCTGTACCGTTTATCATTATTTCATTTACTGCAGGATCTTCTAAAAATGGTTGTATTATACCAAGACGGCGTCTGCTGTTAAAAACCTCGGCTGCAAGCTGCTTTGTGTCTACCTCCGAATTGGGAATCCTCATAACCAGCTCCTCTAAACAACTGTCAATCAATCGTTTAAGCTCTGCGTCACTGTATTCTCTGGACATGTCCATTTTGCCTGCCAATTTTCTTTCTGCTATTTCAATCAAATATTTACCATCTATGAAATCACCTCCTTTTCATTGGTGAGCTATAATATATTCCTTTTGCCTTTGCAAAGCAAGAACTTTCGTTCGTCTTTTTTTGTCCGTTTTCGACGCATTTCGATGGTAGTAATACAAACAATTGACACATTATGTTTCTTCGTTTAAACTTGTCTACAGTTTTCAAACGAGAGGTAACTTTATGAATTTTGAACGAAACGGCGAAATAAAAAATAACACATCTTCACAAAACCTTGAAGCTCTGAGCAAATTACAAAAGCATTTTCACCCCATTACGCTCCAAGGCAAAGAAACACAATTTGAAGTCCAAAACAACGTGTGGCTTGCTCCCCTTGCAGGTGTTACAGATCTGCCTTTTCGTCTTGTTTGTAAAAACTCTCCATATTCTCCGGGTTTGGTTTTTTCTGAAATGATAAGTGCCAAAGGTGTCCATTACAAGGGCAACAACAGCCTTGCGCTGGCAGATTCCGACGACAAAGAAGCTCCTTTAAGCGTGCAAATTTTCGGAAGCGAACCTGATATAATGGCAGAATGTGCCGCAATTTTCCGTGACCGAGGTGTGTCCTTAATTGACATAAATATGGGCTGCCCTATGCAAAAAGTCACATCCAACGGTGAGGGTAGCGCTCTTTTAAAAAATCCCCTTTTAATTGAAAAAATAGTGCAAAGTGTATCGAATGCTTGCGGTCTGCCGGTCACCGTAAAAATTCGAAGAGGATATGAAATTGGCAATGAGCTTTGCGTAGAAGCTGCTCTTGCTGCGGAATCCGGAGGTGCTGCTGCGGTGGCTGTGCACGGACGTTTCCGCGATGAATATTATTCCGGCAAAAGCAATACAGATGCCATAAAAAAAGTAGTAAATGCGTTAAAAATTCCCGTTATTGGCAACGGTGATATTGTTTGCGCAGAATCGGCACTGAATATGTTTGAAGCAACCGGTTGCAGCGGCATTATGATTGGACGTGGTGCGCTTGGTAAACCGTGGCTTTTCAGGGAACTTTTGACTCCTGCGGAAAATCCTTATACACCCTCAAAAGAAGATATAATATCAACAATAAATGCTCATACGGAATATGCTGTTCGCCTTAAAGGAGAAAGCCATGGCATTACTGAAATGCGCAAACACTTAGCTTGGTATACAAAAGGAGTTAAAGGTGCTGCCGCAGTGCGCGACCGTATTTTCAAAGCTCGCACACTTGATGAAGCTTGTTCTTTAATAAATGAAATTTTTAAATGAGCATTAATTTTCTCTGTGCCATCTCTTCGCTTCTCTTCATGTAATCTTCTACACTTTTTACATTAAAGGAACGAATTATATCTTTCTGACAAATTTTAGTTACGCCTCCTGCGCCGAAAGCAAAAATCGTCTGATCTTCTTCCATAATATGTATATTATACGGACTTTCGCACCCGGGGCGGCAATAAGAAACATTTTCGTGATTTCCCAGCATATTTTTTTGTCTGTACATATAGAAAGGAATCATTCCCATAGAAGATGCGCACTTTTGTGATTCAACAAGCATTTTTCCTGTAATATCATGGCGCAAAAGCTCTGCTTTTGCATCTCTTTTAAGGTCTGCGGCACGTTTTACACTCAATGTATGTACAGTAAGTCCATCCGGCTTAAGTTGTGCTATTTTTTCTAAAGTATATTCAAAATGCGACAACTCCTCTCCCGGAAGTCCTGCAATAATATCCATATTTATATTGTCAAAACCTGCCATTCTTGCCATTTCAAAAGCACTTATAACTTCCTCTGCACTATGACGACGACCTATCAATTCTAAAGTGGCATTGTTCATTGTCTGTGGATTTACGCTTATTCTTGTAACGCCCGCCTTTTTTGCAATGCGTAATTTCTCCGGTGTAATACTGTCAGGTCTGCCTGCCTCCAGAGAAAATTCTTTTAAATTTACAGGATTTACAACATCTGTAACAAAACCCAAAAATTTCTCAAAAGACGTTTCTGATAAAGATGTGGGTGTTCCCCCACCAATATATAAAGATTCTATATTATACCCTTTTTGCAACAAAACAGGCACGACTGTGCGTAATTCTGCCTCCAAAAGTTCTAAATATTTATCTACAATTTTAATGTATTTCCCTATCGGATGTGATGTAAAAGAACAATACAGACATCTTGTAGGACAAAATGGAATTCCCACATATATGGCAATATTCTTAGGATTTTCTATTTGTTCTTTCAAGAAAGATTCTTGATTGCAAGCAGTTTTTACAGCCAGCTCTGCCTTTTCACTCCTTGCCATGTAAAAATTTTCTAATTCTTCCAATGCTTCTTGATATGTTGCACCTGAATTAAAAAGCACATTGACAATTTTTGCAGGTCTTACTCCCGTCATACACCCCCAAGGGGAAGTGTATCCTGTAAAATTACTCATTATTCTGTATATTTCCCGTTTTTGCAACTTATGCTCAAGCTTTTCATTTTCTTCGTCAAAAAACGGAATATCATACCTTTCCTCTCCCTTTTGCAGCCATATTCCGCTATTTTTATCCGTTTTTATGCCACTATTAGGTACAAACTCCGGAAATCCGCCGCAATCGTTAAATATCTGCACTGCCTCGTATGCATAATGAGGCGGCAGGTCTTCAGGAAAGCCCATATAAATTTTACTGTCTGTATAAGTATTATTCATTTCAGGTAAATCACTCATATAATAAAACTCTCGTCAAAAATAGAGATACGGATTCTCTTCTCTTTCTCTGCCTATTGTGGTTTTCGTTCCATGACCGGGATAAACCTCAATATTTCCGTCCAGAGAATAAAGTTTTTCTATGGATTTAGACATCAAGGCAACATCTCCTGCTCCCAAATCTGTCCTTCCAAAACCTGAATAAAACAGAGTGTCTCCGGAGAACATTATTTTATCAATTAAAATGCATATTCCTCCGGGTGTATGTCCGGGAGTAGAAATTATTTTTAATATATTTTCTCCTAATTTAAGCTCATCCTCATCAATTACCGTAATATCTGCCTTGTCATATACGTGTGCTGAACCAAAAAGTACAGAGGCATTCAGTCGCGGATTTTCAAGCAACACGTTGTCATCCTGATGAATTACGACCTTCGCCATGGGAAAAGTTTCCTTAAATTGTGGCAAATAATGAATATGGTCAAAATGCGCGTGAGTTAAAATAATATATTTAAGGGAAAGTTTTTCTTTGTCAATTACTTCTTTTACTACTGCATCAGAATTGCCCGTGTCTATAACAGCGGCTTCTTTTGATATTTCATCCCATACAACATAAGTATTAGAACCAAGTAATCCTTGGGTAAATCGCTTGATTTTTATCATAAAAACTCCTTTTTCTGCAAAAACTTTTATTTTACAGTTCTGCTTACATCCAATACATTTTCAAGTCCGCTGATTTTTTTCACAAGCCTATCAAGCTCACTTCTGTCTGTAATCTCAATCGTAAGGTCTATAAGCTCATAATTATCTCTTGTTGTTCTTGCATTTATGGCCTTCATAGGAAGTTTTAACTCAGCAATAAGTTTTGCTATCTGCAAAAGCAAATTACTGTTGTCCACAGCTTGAATGGAAATATCCACAATATACGTACTTCTGCTCTTTCCTGCCCAGCGAACATCAATTATACGGTTCTCCGTTTCACTCATGGACACAACATTAGGGCAGTCTGTTCTGTGAACGGAAACACCTCTTCCTCTCGTAATATATCCTACAATAGAGTCTCCCGGCACCGGATTACAACATCTGGAAAGACGTACAAGACAGTTGTTTTGTCCATTAACAATAATACCATTATCAGAAGTATGTTTTTGCTTCTCTTTTTTATTCTTGGCACTATCAATTTTAGCTAACAGTTCTGCTTCCTTGCTGCCGCTTATGGACTTAATATATTCTTCTTTAAGAATATTAATAATTTTCTGAGCGCTTATTTCGCCAAATCCTATAACATTCAGCAAATCCTCATAAGAAGAAAATTTGTATTTCTTCAAAATCGGCTCTAACCACTCATTTCTTATAAGCTGTTCATACTTATATCCTTGTTTCTTAAGCTCTCTGTCAATAACTTCACGTCCGCGCTCGATATTCTCATCACGGCATTCTTTCTTAAACCACTGCCTTATCTTGCTCTTTGCTTCTGAACTTTTAACTATACTGAGCCAATCTCTGCTGGGGCCGTGATTTTGTGATTGAGAAGTTATAATCTCCACAAAATCTCCCGTTCTGAGCTTATGGTTAAGAGGTTTTATCTCTCCGTTTACTCTTGCTCCAACCATCTTGTTACCTACAGCACTATGAATGGCATAAGCAAAGTCAATCGGTGTAGAGCCCTTAGGCAAACATTTTACATCGCCCTTTGGTGTGAAAACAAAAACCTCATCAGTGAAAAGGTCCATTTTAAATGTCTGTGCAAACTCATTAGGATCCTCAATCTCTTTCTGATTATCGAGAAGATTACGCACCCACTCCAATTTACCGTCATATTCTGAAGTTTTTTCGTTGCCGCCGCGTCCGCTGCTGCCTTTTTCTTTATATTTCCAATGCGCGGCAATACCGATTTCCGCCGTCTTATGCATCTCCCATGTACGAATCTGCGCCTCAAAAGGCTGTCCGTCAGGACCTATAAGCGTAGTATGAAGCGACTGATACATGTTGGGCTTAGGCATGGCAATATAATCTTTGAATCTTCCCGGCATGGGAGTATACATTTCGTGAATTATACCTAAAACGGTATAACATTCTTGCACAGTATCCACAATAACTCTTATTGCCAACAAATCATAAATTTGATTAAGTGCCTTATTCTGAGCTATCATTTTCTTGTGAATACTGTAGAAATGTTTCGGCCTGCCATCTAAGAAAGCTTTAATATTTGCCTCATCAAGTCTGCCCCGAATTGCATCTAAAACCTTTTTTATATATGCCTCTTGCTGATCTCTCCTTTGTGTTATCTGTGCCACAAGGCTGTTATAATACTCCGGCTCAAGATATTTAAAGCATAAATCTTCAAGCTCCCATTTGATTTTTGTCATTCCCAATCGGTGCGCCAAAGGAGTGTAAATTTCTAATGTTTCCCTTGCCTTCGTAATCTGAGAATCAGTATTCATGTATTGAAGCGTTCTCATATTGTGAAGTCTGTCTACTAATTTTATTACAATTACACGTATATCCGAAGCCATAGAAAGAAACATTTTACGCAAATTCTCCGCCTGCAGTTCTTCCTTGGTAGAAGTGGGAATTCTCTTAAGCTTTGTTACCCCATCCACGAGATACGTAATTTCCTGTCCGAACATTTCTCTCATCTCGTCTGTTGTAACAGAGGTATCTTCTATAACATCGTGAAGCATGCCCGCAACTATAGATGGCATATCCATATCCATTTCAGCAAGCATCGTAGCAACAGCAACCGGGTGAATAATAAAAGGCTCTCCGGATTTTCTTTTCTGCTCCTGATGCATACTATCTGCAAGCTCAAAAGCTTTTTCCAGAATAGAAATGTCATTATCTGCATTTTTTTCTTTTAAATATTTTTTTAAATTTTCAAATTGGGCTACATACTCCACGCAATCTACACCTCCACCTGTGCCATTCTGTAAATTTGAGATGTTTCCAGCTCTACTTTCTCCGAAACTTTCTCGATACAGAAATTTTGTTTGTCTTTTCTCGCAATTAATCCCAATTCTGTAAAAATATCCAAACCGCTGCGTATTTCGTACCATGTACAAGGAATACCGCTTTTTCTCACACAATCTCGTATGCGAAACAAGTCATTAAACTTAAAAGATTCTCCGTATTGGACAAAACATTTATACATTGCAGCCAGCGTTTTTCTCTTCGGAACAAACCCTCTGCCGGTAATGTAATCGCTATTATACACACATTTTAAAAGGTTATCAATATTATAATCGTCGTCATGTATGTCAGAAATAACCAAGGAAACACTTTTTCTTCCTTGCCATTGATTAATTTCGGCTCTGCAAACAACACAGCATACATTTCCGATGCTTTTTATCATATTCTCGTATGGTCCTTGAGAAAAAGCAATTCCTTCTACGGAAAACCTTCCGCCCTCCGGTCTTTCGTAAGAAAAAGCAAGCCTTAAATGTTTGCCGCCTTCACCAACCTTGCTGCAACCTACGAGAGTTAAATTTCTGACACATATCATCGGTTGACTGTTTCCCTGACCGTAAGGCTCTAACTCTTCAAGTCTTTCGACAGACTTAACCGTAAGCTCGTAAGGCGAAACCACTGCATCTATCTGCAAGTTTGACGGTTCTTGATATTGGTTATTTTGCTCCGCATACGCATTCATGCTTTCTATAAATTGAGGAATGTTTTCCGTCGGAATACTTAGGCCCGCCGCCATTTCATGACCGCCAAACTTTTCAAGCAGAGAGGCACATTCCGTCAAAGCTTTATGTAAATTAAAACCCTTCACAGAGCGAGCCGAACCTCTCGCAATATCATTTTTTCCTTCGCTGTCTTTTTCTATTGAAAGCACAAAGGATGGCTTTTTGTACTTTTCGGTAAGCCGCGAAGCTACAATACCAATAACTCCGTGATGCCAATTCTCTCCCATTGCCAATACTATACAGTCCTTATCTGTCGTTTTGAGGCTGTCCTCTTTCATGGCTTTTTCTGCTATTTCTGCCTCAGTTGCCTGCCTTTTTGTATTTTCCGCAATCAACTCCTCGGCAAGACGTGCCGCTTCGTTTGTTTCCTCACAAACCAAAAGTTCAAAAGCTCGCATCGCATTACCCAACCTGCCTGCAGCATTAAGTTTGGGTACAAGCTGATAAGATATAAACATGGAAGAAATTTTTTGCTGTGATGATTTGCCCTCTGTAATTTTGGATATTAAACTTTCAAGTCCAATCCATCCGAAATCGCAAAGTTTTTCCATGCCATATTTCACTATAACTCTGTTATCGCCTGTCAACGGCACAACATCGCCAAGCGTTCCTATCATTACAATCGGAATGTATCTGCTTATCTCTTCATAAACACCTATTTCGTCAGCCAATGCTCTTATAAGCGTAAATGCAACGCCTGCACCGCACAAATTATTTAACGGTGTTTCTTCTTTTAATATACATGGATCTACCACCGCACAACATTCCGGCAACACATCTGCGCATTTGTGGTGGTCTGTAACTACTACATCTATACCTAATTCGGCGGCGTGAGCTATCTGGTCGAAAGCGACAATGCCATTGTCAACGGTGACGATGAGGGTAACACCGACCTCACAGAGCGAATCAACGGCTGCAACCGACATTCCGTATCCCTCTGTAAGACGGTCAGGAATGTAACTGACAACATCTGCTTCTGCTATATTTTGCAGAAAATGGTATAAAACTGCTGTTGCAGTCACCCCGTCCGCGTCATAATCACCGAAAACTGCAATTTTCTCGCCATCTTCTACTGCTGTCAGTATTCTGTCAACTGCTTTTGCCATATCCGGTAAAATATACGGATCGGACAAAGTATCAATACTTCCGGTTTTACCTTCGATGCCTCGTTTAAACATAATTTCGTCGACAAAGGAAGTCTCCAAGCCGTTAGCCTTGCAAAATTCCAGATAATCATTATGCTGTTTTATGTTGAAAATCCATTGTTTGTCAAACATAAAGTACCGCCGTTTCAATTTAAAATAACAGTGTTTACAATATCATATTTTCATGGGAAATACAAATTTAAATGTGGTTTCCCCGCCCTCAACACTGCTCACGGAAATGCCAACGCTATGCCTTGATGCTATCTGTTTTGCTATAGCCAAACCAAGCCCTGTACCATTCTTATTTTTTTCTGAACGCGATTTATAAAATCTTTCAAAAACCATAGGAAGCTCCTCTGATTTTATACCAACACCTGTATTTGTGATGCTTATACAGCCTTCCTTCATATCTACAACAACACTGTTTTCGTTATTGTCTGTAAATTTGACGGCATTATCAATTATAATGAGAAGCATTTGTCTTACGCGGTCATAATCGCCATTTACAATATAAATGCAATTATCATAATTAAACTCTATGTTTATTCCCTTTTCTGTTGCTATTCTTCTGCCGCTTCTTACGGCATCGCTTACACAATCATATAGATTAAATTCTGTAATATTTATACTGAAATCCGGATTCTGCAACCTTGAAAGATCAAGTAAATCATTTACCAACCTTTGCATATAGATGCTCTCGCCCAAAAGCTGCCTGTGATATTCCGTAACCTTATCCGAGTCTGTAACTATGCCATCGCAAAGGGCCTCTAAAGAGCCTCTTATAACCGTAACCGGTGTGCGCAACTCGTGAGAAATGTTTGCGACAAAATCTTGCCTCATTTTTTCTAACTTTTCACTCTCGACCTCAGCTTTACGCAATTTTTCTCCCATTTCATCCATGGTCTGCGCCAGTTCGCCTATTTCATCATTGCTTCGGACTTCTGTTTTGACGGAATATTCACCATCAGAAATCATCATCGCCGCTACATTTATTTTTTTCAATGGTTTTGCGATTGTTCTTGATATAATAATCGAAATAAGCATTCCTATAGCAAAGGCCATTATTAGACTCATCAGCAAAATAAAGAAGCCATTCTCAATTGCCTCTGTCATCTGTCCTTTTGGCGTATGCAGAATAACTGCTCCGGTCACTTCTCCTCTGCGAGTGTATATGGGAACGCCTACTGTCATGCAGTTTTCTCCAAGAACTTCCGAGAAACTTTCTCCAAAAACTTCATAACCCTTATCTTGGTAAATTTTAAGTATAAAACGCTGCGTTTCTCCCGGTAATTCTCTGAAAATATATCTTGAGCTGTATTCTGTTTCTGAATCTTGTGAAGTTGTTAAAATTGTATATTTAGAATCTATCAGCCACACGTCTGCCTCAGTGATTTCTTTAACAAGACGTATAAGTCTCGGCCCGTCGATATAAACGGCTCCCGACGGCTTTCTGTTCTCTCCTTTTTCCGAAAAAGCCTCCCACAATGTACTGCCTTCATTTTCATGGATGACACTCTCCATTATTTTGGAAATGGAGCTTGCTGTCTGTTTCATGTTCTCTCGATATATCTCCTCGGTATGTTCGCGAAACAGCAAAGCAAACACAGTACCTATTACTATCGCAAACAATAGAATAGATATTGTAAAATACAATGTTAACTTAGCCGATATTTTGAATTTCCTTGTTTTTTTACAGCTCATATTCGTGTAATATCTTTTTTATTATTCTTGCTTTATTGCAAATTTATATCCTACGCCCCAAATTGTTTCTATTTCCCAACCTTCGTGTGGGAATTCATCTACTTTTGCTCTGAGTCTTTTTATATGTGAGTCAACCGTTCTGCTGTCTCCGTAAAAGTCAAAGCCCCACAACTTATCCAAAAGTGAATCTCTCGAAAAAACTTTATTTGCATTTGATGCCAAAGTCCACAATAATTCTATTTCTTTTTTTGTAAGTCTGATAGGTTCGTTTCCAATTTGAACAACATAATTCTCAAGATTTACGGAAAGATTTCCACACGTAAAAAGCTTGCTGTTATCTGTACTTATACTTAATCTTCGAAGAATCGCTCTGACACGTGCCATTACCTCTCCGCAAGAAAAAGGCTTTACAATATAATCGTCCGCACCGATATCCAAGCCCATGATTTTTTCGAAATCTTCACCTCTTGCTGTTACCATTATGATTGGCACGTTTGATTCTCTCCTGATATCACGGCAAACTTCAAAGCCGTCCATACGCGGCATCATAACATCCAGTAATATTAAATCGGGACAAAAACTTTTAAATTTTTCTAAAGCCTCTACACCATCAGTTGCTATCTCTACGGAATACCCTTCTTTCTTTGCATATTCCGTCAGCACAGATGTAATCTGTTTATTATCGTCAGCAATCAGTATTTTTGCCATCATAATCTCTCCAACACGTATTTATTTGTTATATTGTAACATAAAAATATGGCATTTTAATGTCGTTTTGGTATGCATTTTTCGTGTAACCCAGCACGTATTTTATCTTACCATTAACAAGGCAACTTTTCCATACCAAAAACTATTTTTATAGTTATCGGTTTCATCTCCTCCGCCTTCCATATTATCATCTGACTCATCGGAATAGCTAACATCGCTATCATTTTTTCCTCCGTAAATAGTCAAAGAAAAATTAAAGATAAAAGAAGTAATAAAAACCTTTTCAATAAAATCATCCCCTTAAAATAATTCCATTTAATTTATTATCAGCAGTAAAATATGCAATTCCAAATCTATT
>JAEIGA010003636.1_pt1 | contig 24067 bp, 17 predicted proteins | sample 9270691 | NCBI WGS metagenome assembly JAEIGA01 (sample SAMN17057246, study PRJNA624740) | gut metagenome | biome: biome; isolation source: fecal sample | host: Bos grunniens | place: China: Xizang | collected 2019 | reverse complement strand
TTTCGTTAATAATGAAGAAATTTAACGTTTGTGTCTTCCCTGGTTTTGAGGAAGTTCGCGCTAAACTCTTTCTGTTTAGCATTTTATTAATAAACGATGATTTCCCCACATTAGAACGGCCGGCTAACGCAAACTCCGGAAGATCACCTTCTGGATACTGTTCTGGTCTAACAGCGCTTATGACAATCTCTGCGCTTGTTACTTTCATTTATTTTCCTCCTACCAATGCTAGCTCTAATACTTCATCGAAAGTAGACACAGGATGGAAACTTAACTCATTTCTGATACTTTCAGGGATATCTTCAATATCCCTTTCATTATCTTTCGGTAAAATAATAGTCGTCAATCCTGCTCTATGTGCGCTTAGCGTTTTTTCTTTCAAACCGCCAATCGGCAGAACACGGCCTCTTAACGTTATTTCTCCCGTCATTCCGACTTCTTTACGGATTGGCTTACCTGTTAATGCAGAAACCAACGCAGTTGCAATTGTTATCCCCGCAGATGGTCCATCTTTCGGAACGGCACCTTCTGGAACATGGATATGAATATCATACTTTTGATAAAAGTCTTCTTCAATTCCTAATTCAGCTGCTTTTGAACGGACACAGCTCATCGCTGTTTGTGCCGATTCCTTCATTACATCCCCAAGCTTACCCGTTAAGGAAATCTTGCCTTTTCCTGACGATAAAGATACTTCTATTTGCAGCGTGTCTCCTCCGACAGTTGTGTAAGCAAGACCTGTTGCAACTCCTACTGTATCATCTTTTTCAGCTTGTCCATAGCGATATATCTTTTTACCTAAAAATTCCTCAAGATTATTCTCTGAGACAATGACTCTTTTCTTCTCTCCAGATACAATAATTTTGGCTGTTTTTCGGCAAATGCTTGCAAGCTGGCGCTCAAGACTTCTTACGCCTGCCTCACGCGTGTAATAGCGAATTATATTAATGATTGCTTCATCCTTCAGCTGAAGCTGTGTTTTCTTCAAGCCATGATCATTAATTTGCTTTGGTAGCAAATGATCCTTTGTGATATGAAACTTCTCCAGTTCGGTATAACCGGATAGCTGAATGATTTCCATACGATCCCGTAACGGACCAGGTATCGTCGCTAAATTATTCGCTGTTGCAATAAACATTACATTCGATAAATCATAAGTCTCTTCAATGTAATGATCGCTAAAGGTATGGTTTTGCTCTGGATCCAGAACCTCCAATAATGCTGAAGAAGGATCTCCACGGAAATCATTTGACATTTTATCGATTTCATCCAATAGGAAAACCGGGTTAATTGTTCCAGCCTTTTTCATTCCTTGGATGATTCGGCCAGGCATCGCCCCTACATACGTTCTTCGATGACCACGAATCTCTGATTCGTCGCGCACACCACCTAGAGAAATACGGACAAAATTTCGATTCAATGAAGTAGCAATTGATTTTGCCAAACTTGTTTTCCCCACTCCTGGAGGTCCCGCTAAGCAAAGGATCGGCCCCTTCAGGGAGTTAGTCAACTGTTGAACAGACAAATATTCCAATACTCGCTCTTTTACTTTTTCTAGCCCGTAATGTTCCTTGTCCAATATTTTTTCCGCTTTTAAAATATTATGATCATCCTTTGTAGAGACAGACCAAGGAAGCGCTATAAGCCACTCGATATAATTACGGATAACGGAGCTTTCAGCAGAGCTTGATGGAATTTTCTCATAGCGATCCAATTCTTTTAAAGCCACCAGCTCAATATGCTCAGGCATGCCTGCTTGTTCAATTTTTTCCGTTAAAACAGCAACTTCGCCTGTTTTACCTTCCTTATCTCCTAGCTCTTTTTGGATAGCCTTCATCTGTTCACGCAAATAATACTCTTTTTGCGTTCTTTCCATTGAACGTTTTACACGTTCACCGATTTTTTTCTCTAGTTGAAGGATTTCACGCTCGTTATTAATATATTCAATCACAATTGCCAATCGTTCTTTAATATCGATTGCTTCTAGTATTTCTTGTTTTTCTTTAACCTGCAGAGGCAGATGAGAAGTGACTATATCAGCCAGTCGCCCAGGCTCTTCAATATCGACAGTAGATGCGTACGTATCATTCGCATTTTTTTTCGTCATCTTTATGTATTTTTGAAAAGAATCTAACAGTGTTCTCATTAACGCTTGATGCTCGGCATCCTTCTCTTCAGAATCATCATAGACTTTTAATTCAGCAGACATATATGTATCCTCATCAATAAAGGAAATAACCTCTGCCCGCTTCAGACCTTCTACTAGTACACGAATTGTTCCGTTTGGTAGCTTCAACATTTGTTTAACCTTTGTCAAAGTTCCCATTTTATATACATCTTCTTCTCCCGGCTCAGCAGTTGAAGTTTCTTTTTGTGTTGTTAAAAATATTTGATGATCATCTACCATAGCTTTCTCTAAAGCTTGTATCGATTTTTCTCTTCCTACGTCTAAATGAAGGACCATTGTCGGATACACAATAAGTCCTCGCAGCGGAAGGAGGGGAACGATGATATCATTATTATTAGTCATGCTTGACACCTCCAATGTAAGTGCATTCCGTTACATTTCCTAAGAACTTTAACAGTCTTTTAACAATTCTAACGCATTTAATATTACGTGTCTATTTCATTTATTACTTACAAAAATGTTTAAAAAATACATTTGTGAATTTCGTACAAGCTATAACTTCATTATAACGCAAGATTATAGAAGAGAAAAATTATACCGCTCTATTACTGTGATTTTCAGCAAAAAAACGCTTTTCCGGAGGTTGTGCCACTCCCGTATCAACTTCAACTTAACGACCTACAGTAAAACTCAGTGCTCCCCACGCTTATCATCCGTACACTACCAAAGAAAAACGACTAAAAGCAACTTGAATCCCTTTTAGTCGTTATATATGTTTAGGCTACAGCATATTTTCTTTTGGAATCACTTTTATATTCGGAAGCGGTTCATGCACTGTTTGTTCCTTTTTCAATGCTAGATTCAGCACATCCCTAATATGGGATACTGGAATAATTTCAATATCCTTAAACTCTTTTAGCATACTTTGCATGTTTTCTTTTGGAATGATTACTTTTTTAGCACCTGCCAAAGAAGCTGCTCTCACTTTTGGGTAAATACCTCCAATAGGTTTTACCTCTCCATGGATACTAATTTCTCCTGTCATAGCCATGGTATGATCAACCGGAATTTGATAGATGGCTGAATAAATCCCCGTTGCCATAGCAATACCAGCGGATGGACCATCTATCGGAATGCCACCTGGGAAGTTTACATGAATGTCATAAGAATCAGCAGGAACACCCATCATTCGCAAAACAGTAATCACATTTTCAATTGATCCCTTGGCCATACTTTTTCTTCGTATAGTCTTTCCTGATCCACCTATACTTTCTTCTTCAACAATTCCTGTAATCGTAATAGACCCCTTTTCATTAGCTGGAATGACCATTACTTCAATCTCTAGTAAAGCTCCGCTGTTGGGTCCATAAACAGCCAAGCCGTTGACTCTTCCTATTTTCGATTGATCACCAATCTTCTTATCCATCCTTGGGGTTAACTGACTACTTTGAACAATCCATTCAATATCTTCAATTTTCAATTCACTACGCTGATCACTTATTGTTAGCCCGGTAGCTATCTGTACGATATTAACTGCTTCTCTGCCGTTTCGGGCGTAGCGAGCCAAAAATTGCAGGCCTTCTTCACTGACCTTCAAGCCGACCTTCTTCGTAGCGTTCTTAGCTACTCGAATAATTTCATCTTGTTCAAGTTCCCTAAAAAACACTTCCATACAACGGGAGCGAATCGCCGGAGGTATCTCATTCGGAGTCCTTGTAGTAGCACCGATTAAACGAAAATCAGCAGGTAAACCATTTTTAAAGATATCATGTATATGAGCAGGTATTTGCTGGTTCTCCTCTGAATAATAAGCACTCTCAAAATATACTTTACGATCCTCTAAAACCTTTAACAGCTTGTTCATTTGAATCGGATGCAGTTCACCGATTTCATCAATGAACAGGACACCTCCATGAGCATTTGAAACTGCCCCCTGCTTTGGTTGCGGTATTCCCGCCTGCCCCATTGCTCCAGCTCCTTGATAGATTGGATCATGTACAGAACCTATAAGAGGGTCCGCAATGCCTCGCTCATCAAAGCGAGCAGTTGTCGCATCCAGTTCTATAAAGACGGCTTTTTCTTTAAAACAGGATTGTTTTCCCTTTTTCGCTTCTTCTAATACAATACGAGCAGCAGCTGTTTTACCTACTCCCGGTGGTCCATAAATAATGACGTGTTGTGGATTTGGACCACACAACGCCGCTCTTAATGACTTTATCCCATCTTCTTGACCAATAATTTCTGAAAAAGTTGAAGGTCTCACCTTTTCAGCAAGAGGTTCAGTGAGTGAGATAGCTCTCATATTTCTTAGCTGCTCCATTTCCTTTTTCGACTCACGGTCAATGGTTACTTTTTGCATTCGTTGACCTTTTAATAAATTTAGAAAGTACAGTCCAATTATAATGCCAAAAAAGAGCTGTACCAGGATAATTATGTTTGTCCAACTCATCTCTTAACCTCCTAATACTTACCTTGAACGGTTTTACTTTCATTATCACCTTTCACGCAATAAATTAACCGTACAAAAGCATTAGAATCTTCCACCTTTGGAACAAAAGCGCAAACGCCCCCCTAATAGCACCGTATGAACTGGAGGGTCTTGCGGATGAGAGAGAGTCACAGCGACGAAGATATGCGGACGTAGCGCCTTTAGTCGCTGTCTGCGGACCGATTCCGCATTTTCAGTATTGACACTTATGGGAGGTACCGAAGTTCTCTAGGTGCTGGAGCTAGACGTTGTTTCATTCTATTCAAACTTATGCACACCTTGAAATTTTATAATTTCGCAAAACACAAAAAAACCACCCACTAAAAGTGGATGGTTTATAGTTGTCTATATAACAGGCAATGATTAAGCAGATGTCTTTTTCTCAGCTACGATTGTACCGTCTTTTAAAATCAATCTTGCTGGTTTATTATCTGTAACCGTTTCTTTTGTAATGACACATTTTTGAATGTCATCGCGAGACGGTAATTCAAACATTATATCAAGCATGATGCCTTCGATAATGGAACGAAGTCCACGAGCTCCAGTTTTTCTTTCAATTGCTTTTTTAGCAATTTCAACTAAAGCCTCCTGTTCGAACTCTAATTCCACATTGTCTAATTCAAGTAGCTTTTCATATTGTTTTACAAGTGCATTTTTAGGCTTTGTTAAAATTTCAATCAATGCCTCTTCATCAAGCTGCTCCAGGTTTGCAATAACTGGAAGACGTCCGATGAACTCAGGAATCAATCCGAATCTCAACAAGTCTTCTGGAAGTACTTTTGAAAGCAACTCTTTGTCCGGAATATCATTCTTCTTATTATCAGCACCAAAGCCAATTACTTTTTGACCTAGACGACGTTTAATAATCGGTTCGATTCCGTCAAAAGCTCCTCCACAAATAAATAGAATATTTGTTGTGTCAATTTGAATGAATTCTTGATGCGGATGTTTACGTCCACCTTGAGGTGGCACACTTGCAACCGTACCTTCAAGAATTTTTAGCAATGCCTGCTGAACTCCTTCACCTGAAACATCACGTGTAATCGAAGGATTTTCAGATTTGCGTGCCACTTTATCAATCTCATCGATATAAATGATACCTTTTTCAGCCTTTTCCACATCATAGTCTGCAGCTTGTATCAATTTCAGCAGGATATTTTCTACATCCTCGCCGACATAACCCGCTTCAGTTAATGATGTTGCATCAGCAATAGCAAACGGTACATTCAACAATCGAGCTAAAGTTTGTGCTAATAAAGTTTTACCGCTACCAGTTGGGCCAATTAAACAAATATTGCTCTTAGAAAGCTCGACTTCATCAATTTTGCTATTTGAGTTGATGCGCTTGTAATGATTGTAAACGGCTACAGCCAGAGATTTCTTGGCCTGTTTTTGACCAATTACATATTCATCTAATATGTCCCTGATTTCTTGTGGCTTCGGAACATCTTTAAATTCAACAGCTTCTTCTGTCCCTAATTCTTCTTCAACGATTTCCGTGCATAATTCAATACACTCATCACAAATATATACACCAGGACCAGCCACAAGTTTTCTTACTTGCTCCTGTGTTTTACCGCAAAAGGAACACTTTAAATGTCCTTTCTCGTCATTAAATTTAAACATCACTTTCACCCCTTCAAAATTCTGGAATTGCACAGCCAAATTTTGTCGCTCATGGATCATAAATTTATGTATAAATAAAGAATACTCTATCCAAGAAGCTTTTCCCTGCATTTTCTACATCAATCTGGATAGTACATTTATTCTTATCAGGTATACTAAGGGCAGTTTAACACCCACTTAGACTTCTTTCGCAAGGATCGTCTACAAAGTAAGAGTCTTACTGCCCCCAATATACTTAATAAAAGTTTTTCTTATTGCTGTACATGGATTAACTAAATCCGAGCAACAGCTTATAAAAAATACAGCACTTCGTATAATGTACACTTTCACTCTACATATGTATAATGCCCTGTTCTGGATTAACTCAAACTAATTCAAAAAGAAAGTCTGCATTATGTATATGCTTTAATAAAAATAATCTACACTTATTATAATAAAAAATCAACAAAGAAACCTCTGAAACAGATTATTCTTTCACTATTTAAATAATATGGAGATATTTCGAAGCTTGCTTCTTACATTTAATCTAGTTAGACAAAACAAGGCACGAACTGATCGCGCCTTGTTTTATATTGTTTCTATATTAATTATGCTTGTTTGCTGTTTTCAACTAAGAAATCAACTGCTTTACGGATGTTCATGTCAGCTTTGATACCTTCTAAGCTTCCTAATGCAGCTTTAATTTGATCTACTTCCATTTGATACATTTCAGCCATTTTAGCGATTTCCGCATCAACTTCTTCATCAGTTACATTGATGTTTTCAGCTTTAACGATTGCTTCAAGGACTAAATTTGTGCGAACGCGTTTTTCAGCATCTTCTTTCATTTGTCCTTTTAATGCAGCTTCGTCTTGACCTGAGAACTGGAAGTAAAGCTCAAGGTTCATACCTTGCATTTGTAAGCGTTGTTCGAATTCTTTTAGCATTTGGTCTAATTCATTTTCAACCATTACTTCTGGAATTTCAATTTCTGCATTTGCAGTAGCTTTTTCAACTACAGCATCACGTACTGCATTCTCAGCTTCTTGTTTCTTGCTTTCTTCTAGGGACTTCTTAGTTTTTTCCTTTAATTCAGCTAATGTTTCTACTTCTTCATCAGCGTCTTTAGCGAACTCATCATCAAGCTCAGGAAGTTGTTTTGTTTTCATTTCATGTAATTTAACTTTGAATACTGCAGGCTTACCAGCAAGTTCAGCTGCATGATATTCTTCAGGGAAAGAAACTTCGATATCTTTCTCTTGACCAGCTTCTAAACCAACTACTTGGTCTTCGAATCCAGGAATGAAAGAGTTTGATCCTAGTTCAAGTGAATAGTTCTCAGCTTTTCCACCTTCGAATGCTTCACCGTCAACGAAACCTTCAAAATCGATTACAACTGTATCGCCAAGTTCAGCTTTTCCTTCTTCTTTAACAACTAACTCAGCAAAGCGTTGTTGCATGCGAGTTAATTCATTGTTAACGTCCTCTTCTGTTACTTCTGTGTTAACAGCTTCTACTTCTAGACCTTTGTAGTCGCCAAGTTTAACTTCAGGTTTAACTGTAACAGTAGCTTTGAAGATTAGGTTTTGGCCTTTTTCCATTTGTTCAACATCGATTTCTGGACGATCAACAGGATCGATACCAGCTTCTTCAACAGCAGCAGCATATGCTTCAGGAAGAATGAAATCTAATGCATCTTGATATAGAGATTCTACACCAAAACGCTTTTCAAACATTTGGCGAGGCATTTTACCTTTACGGAATCCAGGTACATTAATTTGTTTTACAACTTTTTTAAAAGCAGCGTCTAAACCTTCGTTCACTTTATCTGCTCCTACTTCAACTGTAAGAACCCCACGGTTCCCTTCTAACTTTTCCCATTTTGCAGACATGAGTTTCCCTCCAAGATATCTATAATATAGTCATTTTACTACAGTTTAATATGAGTAATCTCATTAATAGTAGTTATTAAATACAATTTGAAAATAATGGTATTTCTTACAACTACTCTATTACAACCATTCCATTATATCATAGCTTTACTTTCTTTCAACAGCTAAGCTTCAAATTATTATATAGAAGAAATATCTTCTATATGTTGTAAGTATTCAATTATCTTCCTAACTTGATTGCAATCAACATCGTATTGCCTAGCAATTCTCTCTTCGTTATCCCCTTCGCCTTGATAAAGCTCAGCAAGCACATGGTGAGCGGCCGCCCAACATTCAGCACTTTCTAGCGACTCAAATGGATACAACAAGAAATGATGACGTTCAATTAATTGTCTTGCCAAATTGAACAATGACGGATTTTCATGAGCAACTTGCTCTTCCAGTATCAAAACTGTTTTTCTAAAAAAATCACTCGTATGTAAGTCTTCCAATTGTGATGGTACGACGGTAACATGCTTCAGAAACTTTTCTACATCGCACTCATCTTGAAACTCCTGTTCCTTTAAAAGCAGTAATAGTGTTGTTTTCACAAACGGATGTCCTTCTGGAGACTGTAAATAATCTTTTATCTCATCTATGTATTTTCTGATATTTTCATTTTTTAATTTAGAAACTATAATCAGCTGCTCTTGATCAGACTTCGAAAATAAATCCAGCTCTCCTTCAAATTCAGAGATAATTTCTTCCTCTTCTTCTACAAAAGCTGTTTTTCTTTCCTCCGACATACGCCTGCTAAATGACAGCATATTTTTAAAATGCTCTTCTTTATCAAATGGGATATAACCTTCCTTTGATAGGGCATTAATTGTAGCTTCCATTTCCTCGTATTCATTTAATTGAAGAAGTATCATCAAATACATTTCCATTGTCTTAAAGTAATCTCCCAATCCTTTTTGAAGTATACTTTGACAACGTAATTTTGCTTCTTCATATTTGCCTAGTTCCACAAAAACGACAACTAAACCAAACTGCGCATTGTACAATTCTTCATTAAGAGCAATTGCTTCTTCAAAATAAGCTGCAGCATCCTTAAATTGTTTATTAATAAGAGCATCCATTCCTTTATCAGCAAACCGATCTGCTAAACCTGGAAAAGGAATGACTTTACCCAATTCATGTTTCTCTTTCATTATTGCATTCCGCCTTGATCGTTCTATAGTATTGACTCATTTATTCTTTTATAAAGCCATTTATTTACCAAACAGTTTAACATGATAGTTTCTACATTACAAAATTGGCAGTCTGTTTCCTGCTGATTTTCTCCCTGCACTCCCTTAAAACCACGTTACAGCATGTTGATTGGCGTTACTGGCGGACGCTTTCCACTTCAATTAATAAATAAAGTCTGCTAAAAACAATAATAGGGAATACTACAATCAAAATATTTGCTCAAAGAAACCATATACAACGTAATGCTTTTATATTGAATAGAAAAGGCCGTTCAAAGATTTCTTTGAAACGGCCCTTACTTACACCGATATTTCAGCAGAATTTCATGAGTACTTTCAAGAAGAGCTGATTAGCTACTATTGAATCGTTACAGCATCAATCTTCTTTTCATATTCGCTAATATGTGAATCATACTTAAGTGTAATCGAGATTTCATCCCAGCCATTTACAAGCATTTCCTTCCAATATGGATGGATATCAAAAGTAGCGCTGAAGCCTTGCTCACTGCGGACGATTTGATTTGGCAAATCAACTTCAAGATTATAGCTTTCTGCTGTCTGTGCATCCTTAATTAACTGCGCTAACTGCGCTTCTGATAACTTGATAGGTAATATACCATTTTTTAAACAGTTTTGATGAAAAATATCCGCAAATGAAGATGAGATCACAATTTTAAAACCAAAGTCCAATAATGACCAAGGTGCATGCTCTCGTGAAGAGCCACATCCGAAATTATCTCCTGCAATCAAAATTGAAGAACCCTTCGCCTCTGGACGATTCAACTCAAAATCTTCCCGCTCTGTTCCATCTTCATTAAAACGCCAATTATAAAACAAAAATTGTCCAAATCCAGTTCTTTCTATTCTCTTTAAAAATTGCTTCGGAATAATTTGATCCGTATCAATATTTGCTCGGTTTAATACTGCTGCTTTTCCTTTATATATCGTAATCGGTTCCATTTTGCACCTCCGAATTATTTTTGCGACTTCTTAAGGAGCAGGAAGTCTCCTACCACACGTGAGCGAAAGATTAACTTTCCCTATAAGTCCCGATTGGCTCCACACCGAAATGCGTAATCGGCCCGCTTTAGTCCCCGACGAGCGAAAGACTGCTCTCAGTAGGAAATCAGCTTTTACTTAATTTGGCTTATGACCTCGAGCTGTCCAATTCATCACTTATCAGTCATGAATTGGACAAAATACTCAAGGAGGTTAATCTAAGATCAAAACTAGCTGGCCGATGGAGCAAGATAACTAATGCTCGGTTCCCACAAGGCAAAGTCTCACTTTATACTAGCTGCTCTTCTTGACTCGGCAACTGGCGCACGTCTACAAATCTACCGTGAATCGCTGCAGCCGCTGCCATTGCTGGACTTACTAGATGTGTTCTTGCTCCCTGCCCTTGGCGACCTTCAAAGTTTCTATTTGAAGTTGACGCACAATGCTCTCCTGAAGGAACCTGATCCGGATTCATACCAAGACACATGCTGCAACCGGATTCACGCCATTCAAAGCCTGCCTTTAAGAATAGCTCCGCTAACCCTTCTTCCTCAGCTTGTTGCTTTACTTTTTGTGAACCTGGCACTACCATTGCCTTTACTGATTCCTTCACTTTTTTACCTTTAACAATTTCAGCAGCTGCACGCAAATCTTCTATTCTTGCATTTGTACAGGAACCAATAAATACGTGTTGCACCTCAATATCTGTAATCGGACTACCTTCCTGAAGACCCATATACTCCAAAGCTCTAACTAATTCTTCCTTCTTCGCATCTGTCGATTGTGCTGCAACTGTCGGAATTGTTTCTGTAACTGGACTGCACATTCCAGGGTTTGTGCCCCAGCTAACCATTGGTGAAATATCTGCACCATCAATTGTAATTACAGAATCATAAGTTGCATCCTCGTCACTAGCTAATGCATTCCATTGTTCAACATAACGTTCATACTCTTCACCTTTAGGCGCATACTTTCTACCGCGAATATAGGAATAGGTCGTTTCATCAGGACTTACAAGACCTGCTCTTGCTCCTCCTTCAATCGACATATTACAAACCGTCATTCTTTCTTCCATTGACATAGCGCGAATGACATCTCCGCAATATTCAACGACATGACCAGTTCCAAAGTTTACCCCAAATTTCGAGATGATATAAAGAATGACATCTTTTGCCGTTACACCTTCACCAAGTCGCCCAGTGATCTCTAACTTTAATGTTTTCGGCTTCGTTTGCCATAATGTTTGAGTTGCAAAAACATGTTCAACCTCACTCGTCCCAATTCCGAATGCTAAAGCACCGAATGCCCCGTGTGTGGATGTATGACTATCTCCGCAAACAATTGTCATTCCCGGTTGTGTAATACCAAGCTCCGGTCCGATTACATGAACTATGCCTTGCTCCGGACTTTCCAAATCTGCTAACTGAATGCCAAAATCCTTACAGTTTTGCTGAAGTGCTTGAAGCTGATTTTTAGAAATTTCATCTTTAATGTTAAACTTGTCTATAGTCGGAACATTGTGGTCCATCGTTGCGAACGTTTTATCAGGGCGTCTTACCTTTCTCCCTTTCAATCGCAGTCCTTCAAATGCCTGCGGTGACGTTACTTCATGAATATACTGCATATCAATGTAAAGCAAATCCGGTTTACCTTCTTCACTAAACACTATGTGCTTTTCCCAAATTTTCTCAATAATTGACTTACCCATAGTTCCCCTCCTCAAACGAATTCTTTGTTTTAAAAAGGGGCTATCTCCAAAGTGTGTTTCTATACTTCGGAGAGCCCCTACTTTTATAGTTTTTATTAATCTAACATAAAGCGAATTGTTGAAATCAGCTAAAACAGGTATCGCTTAAGAATAAGCATTCATAATATTCGAAATCGCCTCTTGATCAAGAATGGTAGCTTTCACTTCACTTACCATCTCTTCTGTTGTTAAAATTTTTGCACCAGGGTAAGAAATATCCTTTGTGCGATATCCTAATTCCAATACATTATTGACCGCTTTTTCAATTACTTCTGCTTCTTCCTCCATACCAAATGAGAGACGTAGCATAGAAGCAGCCGAAAGAATGGTCGCCAACGGATTAGCTATGTTTTGACCAGCAATGTCTGGTGCAGATCCATGAATCGGTTCATATAAGTGCAAGCCAGATTGTGAAAGACTGGCAGATGGTAGCATCCCTAAGGAACCTGTCAATACGGAAGCTTCATCACTTAAAATATCACCAAACATATTTTCCGTAACGACGACATCAAACTGCTTCGGATTACGAATTAACTGCATTGCGGCATTATCCACGAGCATATGCTCCAATTCAATATCCGGATAGTCCTTAGCAACTTCTTCAGCTACTTCCCTCCATAGCTTACTAGATTCGAGTACATTTGCTTTGTCTACAGAAGTAACCTTTTTCTTTCTTCCACGAGCAACCTCAAATGCTAATTTAATGATATTTTTCATTTCTTCACGATAGTAGAAAAGCGTATCCACTACCGCTTCCTGACCGTCACGCGTAATCCTTTCACTCGGCTTACCAAAATAAAGACCGCCTGTAAGTTCGCGAACAATCATCAAGTCCACACCTTCTATAATATCCGCCTTTAAAGGTGATGCTTCAGATAGGCTATTATAATAAGTAATTGGACGTAAATTTGCATAAAGATCCAGTTCCTTACGAATTTTCAATAAGCCAACTTCAGGGCGTAAATGAGAAGGATTGTGATCCCACTTAGGACCACCTACCGCTCCTAACAGAATCGCGTCACTTCTTCTACACTTTTCTATCGTTTCATCAGGAAGTGGAGATCCAGTTTCATCAATTGCTGATCCGCCAATCAATCCATATTCAAATTGAAAGGAATGTCCGTATCTTTCCGCTACAGCTTTAAGAACCTCTACAGCACCCTTTGTAATTTCCCTACCAATACCGTCGCCTGGTAAAACTGTAATTACTTTTGTCATACGAGACATCTCCTCTTTTATACAGTTACGTGATCCCGATGCTTCAAATAGACAACACGATTCACTGCATTCAGATACGCTTTCGCTGAAGCCTCCAGCACATCCTGCGCTAATCCTCGTCCCGAAGAATCGACATCTTGGTATTTAATTTTCACGAACACTTGAGCAAGTGCATCTCTTCCAGCACCCACGGATTGAATACGATAGTCAAGTAACGTAACATTTTCGCCAATGCATTTTTCCAGCGTATTGTAAATAGCTTCAATACTACCTGCCCCTGTACCCGCTTCTTGAAGGATTTCATTATCTCTTCCAGAAAGAGTAACTGTAGCTGTCGGCACTTGATTCGTTCCATATTGAATTTGAATAGACTGTAAATCGAAGAACCTTTCATCTTTCGAAAGCTTTTCCTCTAGAACTAGTGCCACTAAATCATCGTCGGTCATTTCTTTCTTTTTATCCGACAATTCCTTAAATGTCACGAATAATTTCTTCATCTCGTCTTCTGTCACTTCAAGTCCCAACTCTTCTAAACGAGTCTTAAAAGCATGCCTTCCGGAGTGCTTACCCAAGAACATATTATTAACATTGAAACCTACCAATTCCGGATTGATAATTTCATATGTTGTTTTTTCCTTCAACACACCATCTTGATGAATACCAGATTCATGAACGTAAGCGTTATTTCCAATAACGGCCTTATTCCCAGGCACAACCATTCCTGTTAAACGGCTGATTAAATCACTTGTTCTTTTAATTTCGTTTAAAACGATATCCGTTCCGGCATTGTAATGATCTTTTCTTGTATATAATGCTAAAATGACTTCTTCAAGAGCTGTATTACCCGCTCTTTCACCTATTCCGTTAAACGTGCCTTCTACCTGTGTCGCACCAGCTAATACAGCAGCCAAAGAATTAGCAGTAGCCATCCCTAAATCATCATGACAATGAGTGGAAAGCTGTACTTTATCAATAGAAGGAACATTTTCTCTTAGGTATTTAAAAATATTCGCATATTCAATTGGCGTCGTATTTCCGACAGTATCAGGAATATTAATAATTTTCGCTCCGGCTAGAATAACCTTTTCTACGATATAGGCTAAATAATCAAGCTCTGTTCTTGATGCATCTTCAGCCGACCATTGAACAACTGGGAATTTCGAAGCTGCATATTTAACACTTTGCACCGCATTTTCCACTACTTCTTCTTTTGTCATTCGCAATTTATATTGTCTATGAATCGGAGAAGTAGCAATAAATACATGAAGTCTTGGTTCATCACTTACACGTAAGGAATCCCATGCAATATCCATGTCATTTTGCGTCGAGCGGGCCAAACCAGTCACTGAACAGCCTTTTACGATTGATGCAATTTCTTTTACGGATGCTGCATCACCAGGTGAAGCGGCTGGAAAACCAGCCTCAATCACATCAACACCTAGGCGCTCTAGTTGTCTGGCAATCTCAAGTTTTTCAGTATAATTAAGGTTTACCCCTGGTGATTGTTCACCGTCACGAAGAGTGGTGTCAAAAATTTTAATTTTTTGCAACTGTCTCCACTTCCTTCTTATTTTGTGGTTGTACGAACGGCATCATTTTACGAAGCTCACGACCTACAACTTCAATCGGATGCTCATTTTCTCTTCTATTGATAGCTGTAAATTCTGGACGATTTGCTTGGTTCTCTAAGATCCAGCCTTTTGCAAAGCGACCTTCTTGAATGTCTGTTAAAACATTTTTCATCTCAGCTTTTACAGATTCAGTAATGATTCTTGGTCCTGCTACGAAATCTCCCCACTGAGCTGTATCAGAGATTGAATATCTCATATTTTCAAGTCCACCTTCATACATAAGGTCAACGATTAATTTCAATTCATGTAAACACTCAAAGTAAGCAAGCTCTGGCTTGTAGCCCGCTTCTGTTAACGTTTCAAATCCAGCTTTTACAAGTGCACTCAAACCGCCGCAAAGAACTGCTTGCTCACCGAATAGATCTGTTTCTGTTTCTTCTCTAAATGATGTTTCAAGAGCTCCCGCACGAAGTGAACCGATTCCATGTGCATAAGATAATGCTAATTCAGTTGCTTCTCCTGTTACATCCTGATAAATTGCGAATAATGCCGGTACACCAGCACCTTGTGTATACGTTCTGCGAACAAGATGCCCTGGACCTTTTGGTGCTACTAATAGTACATCCACATCTGCCGGAGGAACAATTTGTGCAAAATGAACGTTGAATCCGTGTGCGAACATAAGCGCTTTGCCAGCTGTAAGGCCTTGTTTAATTTCTTCATTGTACACTTTTGGTTGCATTTCATCTGGTAATAGAATTTGGATTACATCGGCTTGTTCTACAGCATCTTTAACTGAATAAACTTCAAATCCATCTTCTACCGCTTTATTCCATGAACGGCCTTGACGAAGACCAACAATTACTTTTACACCGCTATCGCGAAGGTTTTGTGCATGCGCATGGCCTTGTGAACCGTAACCTACGATTGCAACAGTTTTCCCTTGTAAGTAGTTTGGATTAGCATCATTGTTATAGTACATTTTAGTTGTAGTCATTTTTCTTATCTCCCTTTATTAACAGTAATATTTTTATTTTAAGACCGGCATATAGCTGGCACTTTATACAATTGAAAAGTTTGCTGGTATGGAAGAGGTTTTTTGTGAACCTCTTTGTATAGCTGTCGTTCCAGTTCTTGCTAGTTCTTTAATTCCATAAGGTCTTAGCAATTCAATCATTGCCTCTACTTTGTCTGTTTCACCAGTTATTTGGATGACTAAGCTTTCCTTGCTAATATCAATAACTGACGCCCTAAACGGTTCAACAAGCGAATAAATTTCCCCTCTGGTTTGAGCTGATACACTTACTTTAACGAGAGCTAGCTCTCTGGCTACAATCGCTTGATCAGTTACATCAATTACCTTAATGACATCAATTTGTTTATTTAATTGCTTGGTGATTTGTTCAAGTATTCTCTCTTCTTCAACGTTTACAACAACCGTCATCCTTGAGGTGCCTTCTTGCTCCGAATGACCTACTGTAATGCTTTCAATATTGTAATTTCGTTTTGAAAACAAATTGGTTATGCGATTCAGTACACCAGGCCGGTTTGTAACCGTTAATGTAATAATGCCTCTCATCCTCAATACCCCTCCATCTCATGAAGTCCTTTGCCAGGAGCAATCATCGGATAAACGTTTTCCTTCGGCTCAACACGCATATCAATCAAAATTGGCTCCGGACTAGCGAACGCTTCCTTCAATGTTCGTTCTGCTTCATCGACATTGCTGGCTTGGAAGGCCTTAATGCCATAGGCATCAGCAAGCTTTACAAATGAAGGCTGGCTTGTTAGCAAGCTATGAGAATATCTTTCTTTATAGAAAAGCTCCTGCCACTGCCTTACCATTCCAAGGGCATTGTTGTTTAGAATAATAATTTTGATAGGTAAATTTAGCTCTGCCATAACACCCATTTCCTGAGAAGTCATTTGGAACCCTCCGTCACCGACAATCGCAACGACTGTTTTGTTGCGATCTGCCAGCTGAGCACCAATAGCAGCTGGTACACAGAAGCCCATTGTGCCTAAGCCACCGGAAGTAACCCACGCATCCGGCTTATTCAGACTGTAGTATTGAGCAGCCCACATTTGATGCTGACCGACATCCGTTACAACAATCGCCTCACCATTCGTATACTCATGAATAAGTTCAATAACCTTTTGCGGCTTCAGAACATCCTGACAATCTCTATCGTATCGAAGTGGATATTGCTGTTTCCATCCTTCAATCATATTGATCCACTCTTCGCATTCCGGCTTTTTACCTTCTTGTTTAATCAATGCAAGAAGAGTTTCTTTTGCATCACCAACGACCGGTATAGCTGTAGGTACATTTTTACCAATTTCAGCCGGATCAATGTCAATATGAGCTACTGTCGCATGCGGAGCAAATGTTTTTAAATTACCCGTAACCCTGTCATCAAAGCGGGCACCGATACTAATTAACAAATCACATTCATATAAGCCCATATTAGCCGCATACGAACCATGCATCCCTGCCATCCCAACAAATTGCGGATGGTCTGCAGGAAAGCCTCCCAAGCCTAATAATGTATGAATAACCGGTAAACCTTGCTGCTCAGCGTACTCCTTCAACTGCTCGGAAGCTTTGGCATGCAAAACGCCCGCTCCGGCAAGAATGACCGGTTTTTTCGCGGCACTAACAGCTTCAATTAACTTGCGAATTTGCAAATGATTCGGTTTCAATTTCGGCTGATAACCAGGCAAATGAATGTCTGGGTCCTCCTCTGTTTCTCCAACCTGTGTGGCAATATCCTTAGGAATATCAATTAATACAGGTCCTGGTCTTCCAGAAGATGCTATATAAAATGCCTCTTTAACTATTCGAGGGAGATCTTCCACTTTACGCACCTGGTAGTTATGCTTTGTGATTGGCGTTGTAATCCCTAATACATCTGCTTCCTGGAAGGCATCCGAACCAATGACAGAAGTGGCAACCTGACCAGTTATTACAACTAATGGCAAGGAATCAATCATCGCATCTGCTAAACCTGTAACAATATTTGTAGCACCCGGTCCTGAGGTCGCAATCACTACACCCGGCTTTCCAGTAATCCTTGCATAACCCTCAGCAGCGTGGATAGCGCCTTGTTCATGACGTGTTAAAATATGATAAACTCCGGCATCATACAATTCGTCATAAATCGGCAAAACCGCTCCACCAGGATAACCAAAAATAACTTCAACATTTTGATTTTTCAGAGCATTCAATAAATATTGCGCCCCAGTTTTTTTTGAAACAGCCTTTTTTTGAACAGGCATCGTTTGTGTCATTGATATACCCCCCTCATGATTTGTTGCGCACTTTAAAGCACTAAAGAAAGATGTACACACATAAAAGCCTCTACACCCACACACGCCTAATAATATTAGACTAAGGGGTGAAGAGGCTTTGAAAACCTATCCACGGTACCACCCTTATTCGCACAATTGTACGCACTAGTTCTTTTTTTAATAACGAGTGCTGGTTAACACCCGTTCAGCTCTAATCCTAATCGTTTCAAGCTGACGCTCAGAGGTGAGTTCACTTTATATTGATCATACCGGTTTCCAGCAATCCCGGCTCTCTGTTATGTCAATGCTATAAAGCTACTTATCCTCTTCAACACTTATTCTATATTCAATTGATACCTTGTAATAAAATTGACTTTATTGTGGATTATAATACGCTCATTTTAATTGCTAGTCAATAGGAATTTATAGAAAAGTTTGATAATTTAGATTAATTAGTTATTTAGGAAGCGCTTTATCGCTTGCAATATAAGTAATTAAGCTATTTTAAATTTGTTTGTCATTTAATATATTTCCAAAACCCACTACTGACTACCCCCCCCAAAAACAAACTTCTCCCATATACAACGAGATCTATTATTAAAAATCACTTGATAAAAATAAAAATTTCTGAATAATTAGAATAAAACTTACATATGGAGGCACTTATATGAAACGGTTATCTCATTTTGTTTCAAAGCATTTAGGCATATTAATCTTAGCAGTCGGCATTATTACCTATTTTTCACCATTCTATTGGCAGGCCTCACATTGGATTCCGAAACTCTTTCTTGGCTTCGTTATTTTTTTTACCGGTCTATCAATGGATGTATCCGGATTTAAAAAGATTCGCCATAAGAAAAAAGAATTAATAGTTATCATCCTTTTAAAATGGGTTATCACTGTCGTTATTTCCATTTGTTTAGCTCATTTATTTTTTTCAAATCGACCAGAAATCGCCGCCGGTATTATTTTAAATGGCGCTGTTCCAAGTGCAACTGCCGCAACTTTGTACACCTTTCTTTCAGGAGGTAACACCTCCCTTGTAATCGTGGCGTCTTTATTTGATATTGCAATCAGTCCTGTAATTGCTCCTTTAGCAATGATCGGAATAGAAACAGAGAATTTCTCAATTTCTATAATTAGCTTATTCAAATCCTTTTTAATTATTGTCTTTATTCCATTAACGTTAGGATTTATTTTACAACGTATGTATCCACAACTTCCTCATCAATCCGTTCATATAACAAAATTATTATCACCAACTGCTTTATTAGTCGTAATTCATACCCTTACCGCCAGCGGTAAACAATATTTATCTGATGAAATATCACTATTACCATTTATATTCATTGTCGCTATTTTACAAACAATCATTCCTATGATTGTCAATTACCAGATAGCGAGATATTTCTTTGAACATGAATCAGATGCTAAAGCTGCCCTATTTCAGACTTCCGCCTCAAATTCAGCACTTGCGGCTATTCTGGCTTTTGAATTTTTTGGAGGACTGGGTGCTCTTGAGCCGATTTTATATTTAATTATTAATTTGGCAATTAGCGCTCAAGTTGCCAACTATTTCGCTAACAGATCAAAGCGGGATAGTTTCAAGACTAAGTCTACCGCATTATAACCTACACACTTAATTGTCTGGATCAACTAGCGAAAAATATTGAAGTTTTTGTGTAGAATAAAAAAAATCATTATGAAATATCTCGTCCGTATGATATAATTGACGTACCATTTTATTTTACTTGTAGTTATATTTGCCCTATTCATTCGTTAATGGATAGGGTTTTTGCATGTCTCACGAATAATACAGCACTTGTGTGAATTTCATTTTCAAAAAAAGGAATAAACGCATAAGCGTCCTATTTTACCATATCATTTTCTAGGATAAAAAAAGAACAGACTCTATAAAAGAGCCTGCTCTGCTTTTGGTTAATTAAGCTTTAACAACGTTAGTAGCTTGTGGTCCACGTTGACCTTGTTCTACTTCAAAAGTTACGCTTTGACCTTCGTCTAAAGATTTGAAACCTTCGCTTTGAATAGCTGAGAAATGTACGAATACGTCTTCTCCACCTTCACGCTCGATGAATCCAAAACCTTTTTCTGCGTTAAACCATTTTACTTTACCTTGTTCCATGTTAAGTTGCCTCCTAGTGTGATACTCACACATTGTAATACTATCCTTGCTCAAATCTATAGACGAAGCTACCAAAAGTCACTTACCAATCTAAACCGAACAAAAATAATTCTTTTTTATTTTAACAGATATATCTGTATTGCGCAAGAACATCGAAGAAGATATTTATTGCAAATTCAAAATTTTAGTCGGAATTCTATTGTCTAAAATTCCTTCTATTTGTACTATGTTTTAATCAATACAAGCTCCCGTCTTGTATTAATACCATAATTTGATTATATTTTATGTAATAAACAAGAAGGGGAGTGTTACATGTGACCAGAGCTTTGATCAATGTCGATTATACGGTTGATTTCGTAGCAGATAACGGCGCCTTAACTTGCGGAAATCCTGGACAAGCCATTGAGGATCGGATTGTTTCATTAACTAAGCAATTTTCTGAAAGTGGAGAATACATTGTTTTTGCGATTGACTTACATAAAAAAGACGATACATTTCACCCAGAAACAAAGTTATTTCCTCCACACAATATTGAAGGCACTGCTGGCAGGGACTTATACGGGGAACTAGGAAAATATTATAAAGACATTGCAGATCAATCGAATGTATATTGGATGGACAAAACTCGCTATTCAGCCTTTGCAGGTACAGATTTGGAAATCAAGTTGCGTGAAAGAGGTATTGAGGAAGTTCATTTAGTAGGTGTTTGCACGGACATTTGTATTTTACACACTGCAATTGACGCTTATAACAAAGGCTTTAAAATTGTTATCCATTCGGATGCAGTTGCCAGCTTTAATCCAATAGGTCATGATTGGGCCCTGGAACACTTCAAAAACTCCTTAGGAGCAATCATTTTATAACGCGAAACTTCTCTTAAAGCAGAAAGGAAAAAGAAAGAAATCCTTTTTGCTTTTTTAATTTTCCTACTTTTATAATAATAAAGTTATATTACAACAGTGTTACAAAACATCCAAAACTATTACAACTACTTTAAAAAAACTGATATTACTTGTTTTCCAAGACGTATAACAATAAAATGAATCTAGTAAACTTACACATTACATATTTAATATAACAAATAATCGAATTGGAGAATATAAGAAATGATAAAAACAACTGCAAAACGGATCGCAGCTGCAACGCTTAGTTTAGCTTTACTTTTCCAAGCTACACCATCATTTGCTACTCCTTCATATGACTCACAAATTGAAACATTAGAAAGTAAAATTAGACAATACGATAATAAAATTATTGAATCGATGGAAAAAATCGAAACTTTAAACAAAGAAGTAGATGCAGCAAAAGAACGAGTTGAAGAAGCAAAAGTCGAAATTGCTGAATTAGAAGAATCATATAATCGTACGGTTGACTTATCGAAGGAACGAATTAAAAACATTCAAACGAACGGCTCGGCACAATTTAATTTCATTGAAATCATTCTTTCCTCAGATGGTATCTCTGACTTTGTACAAAAAACAACAGCTTTAATGACAATCATGTCAGCTGATCAACAATTGGCAGAGACACTTACAAGTAAACAAGAAGAACTTGAGGAAAAACAAACTCAATTAGAATCTGATCTTGCTCTTATTAAATCAAGTCAAGAAGAAGCTAAAGCTGAACAAGCAGAAATTGAAAAAGACAAAGAAGCTGTTCAAACAGAGCTTAAAAATGTTGAAGCAGCTAAAAAACAAGCAGAGGAAGAAGCTGCTCGTCAAGCTGAACTAGCACGCCAACAACAAGAGGCAACTAATCAACAGGTAGTAACTCAAAACGGGCAAGCAAATAATTCAAATAGTTCTGGTTCTACTGTAAATACTACAGTATCAAATAGCTCTAACAATACACAAACCGGAACTTCTAATTCAACTTCTACAGTAACTGGTTCTGCTTCCGCTCAAGCTGTTATTGCAGAAGCCAAGAAATACTTAGGTGTTCCTTATAAGTGGGGCGGTTCTAGCCCTAGTGGTTTTGATTGCTCCGGATTTACTAGCTATGTTTATAAAAAGGTTGGAATCAGCTTACCAAGAACTTCAAGAGCACAACAAAATGTAGGCACGAAAGTTTCATTAAGCAATGTTCAACCAGGAGACTTAGTATTTATGGGTAAACCAGCTTACCACGTTGGTATATATATTGGAGGAGGCAAATATATCCACGCTCCTCAAACTGGCGATGTTGTTAAAATCGCATCATTTAATCCATCTAAATTTTCAAGTGCTACTAGAGTGTTAAAATAATAATACCCATCGCTTGAAAACTTAAAACATAAAAGGCTGAAACAGAAAAATCTTTTTGAAAGATACTTCTGTTTCAGCCTTTTTCCGTATTATTCCTCACTTACATTACTGTTTTTGTCTAAAAATTACTTTCCTGATGTAAACTAAAAAATGCCTCAGAAACAACCTTATTGTTTCTGAGGCATTTCTATATATTCAGTTCAACCTATCTTGTTATTCATTTGTTCTAAAATTAAGTCTATTTTTAGTTTACCAATTCATAGTAATCCACATCATGCAATTCTTCTACATTTAATCCTAAAAAGGTAATTTTCGAAGGATCGGTTGCTGAAAGACTGATGTAACCAGCTTGCTTTAATTCTACAAGTAAATCACTATTCAGTTTAATCCCCTTAGGATAATGACCTGTCTCGTTTAAACAATTAAATATGTCTTTTCTAATTTCCTCATAACGCATTATAATTGCCTCCACCACTAAAACATTAATATTAAGAATTTAAAGATAGTATAATTTCTTTTGAAAACGATATCAATATAATAAAAAAGTTGTTGTCGAACATTCAAACCATTTTAACAATTTCTTCAAAAAGAACAATCTATATAAATCTTTAACAATAAGCAATCCAGTGACAATCAAGAAAGATAATTAAAGTGAAATCAACTTACAAAAATTAGATATTGATTCGTTAGACAACATTAATCATTCAAAACTGTTTTTCTACAAAAATAATGCCCAAAGGGATGTGGGATTTTTCTTCACGGCATCATCATCGCTACCCATCGTATGTTCAAGCCACCATAAGTGCATTTACAACTGTCTTCTCTTTGCTTCAATCGCCGAAGCATCTAGTTCAAGCAGCTTAACTGCGAACGAATAATAATTTTCTCTTCCTCAATCTAGAGTAAAGAAGGAGAATCCTCCCCTATCTCCTTCTAATCAAAATCCTTAAAAGTTTTTTCTTTTTAACAATAAAAAACCTCCTAAAACGAACGAATCTACGTAGTCTATCTTCATACTAGTTTTCACTAGACCGTAGGATTGACACTTTTATTCGAGGTTATAGAAGGTTTTGGTTAGAAAGCATATAAAGCCTTATGAGAAAAAATAAAAGCGCAAGCGCCCCTAATAGCACCGTATGAGCTGAGGCTCTTACAACGAAGATATACAGACGTAGCACCCTTGACTCTCTGGCCAATTCCACATTTCGGTGTTGGACTTATCGTAGGGAGGTTGCCGAAGTTCACTAAGTGCTAGGCGCTAGAGCTAGACGTCGATGCACTCCATTCAAACTTATACACAGCTTGAATTTTTTAATTTCCTAAAACATAAAAAAAGATAACCATCAACGGTTATCTGTAGTGACGTCCTGGGAGGGATTCGAACCCCCGACCGACGGCTTAGAAGGCCGTTGCTCTATCCAGCTGAGCTACCAGGACATATTAAATATTTTCTTAAGGACAATTCTTATTATAGTAACATAACAAGATAAAGTCAATATGTTTTATAAAACTT
>JAEIGA010003635.1_pt1 | contig 24070 bp, 42 predicted proteins | sample 9270691 | NCBI WGS metagenome assembly JAEIGA01 (sample SAMN17057246, study PRJNA624740) | gut metagenome | biome: biome; isolation source: fecal sample | host: Bos grunniens | place: China: Xizang | collected 2019 | reverse complement strand
TTTTTCTAAAAAATAAACTAACCCTCCAAGTTATAAAAATATTCATAACTTTTGCCAAGTTTATTTACTATTTTATCTAAAATGGAGGTTATGGTTTCTCCAGGGTTAGCTACTAAATCATTGCCGTATACCAAAGGTGTAGCCTAGTATCCCACCGTATCTCCATATGAAATTTTATACAATAAAAAATATTCGGTTTTGGTTGTACCTTCCTCAGTGTATAATTGTTTAAACAATGTCTAATTATCCACTCCTGTTTCATCATTGATATTAGAAAATACATAATCCTTAGAGGCACTAAAGTCTACAAAGCTTATTTCATCTATTGGACTACCTTCTACCCAATCTTCACAAACCAATAGACTTCCATCTTCATGCCCTCCAAAAACATCTGTCTAATAAGTATAATCACCTTCAACTTTATAATTATTATTTACTGCCTGTTTTATATAAATATTACCTTCTCCAATGTATTTAACTAATTTCAAACCATTTTTATCCAAATCTCGTATAATTATATTATGGGACAACTCGTTTCCTAATAAATATAACATATCATAAATAATTGAATTAATTTCATATTGTCTTTTAGTAATAAAGCCAGATTCATTTTCTTCCTCTATGGAATCTAAAACGGTGGTTTGTTCAAATTGACCGGCTATTTCTCCATTTAATAAAGACATTTTATCTTTACCTGATAAGCTAATTGAAATTTGAGTGGTAGAATCATTTAAAGAATAAGAATTTAATAAATATATACCCTAAGGAAACCATAAAATTTTAGGGTAATCAAGATTTATATTATTTTCTAGCCCTATTTCTAATTTAAATTTTGAGTTTAAAACCCAAGTTATATCATTAACATCTGTTTCCTATACCACCATTGTGAGAGAGCAAGTGCGTCGAACCGCGCTTGCTCCATCTACATTAATACTACCAGAAGTAATACGACCAGTAACTTCTTGTATCACTTGTTCTTTTAAGTTAAGCATAGAAACTTTAGCATATTTTGCTATGTTAGTTTCTAATGCCAATTGTTGTAAAAACTCTATATCATATAAATAATTATTATTCATTTTCTATTACCTCCTAAGCTCCATAAGACAAACAATCTACCTATAAATTAGCTCCATATTCTATTTTATAGGCAATTAAATCAGTTAAAAGTAACTAACCTATTACGATATATTCTTGCACATTATAAGAGCTATCAGTAATGCGCAATATATTAGGACCTATATTATTAGATCCTAGCTAAATTTTTTCTCTTAAAGACTGGGAGCGGTAAATATTACCAGTATCATTAATTTCTCGAGCCTAGATTTGATAATAATATTTTGGTGTTTCTTCGGTTGCGGTTAAAGTATAAGGCATAGACATCATAATTGTAGATGTTTCTAAAACTGGACTGGGTATTTCCGTATTTTGTTCCCACATAAAATATACTAAAATAGAATTGGCATTTATCAAAGTTTCATTAGTTGGAGTAGAAAAAACTATTGATTGTAGCCCTGCGCGCCCATTAGTGTAACAATAACCCGCTTGAGTTATATAGCGTATTACGGGATCTCCCGACTCATAATTAAATACTACTTTTATATAACCTTCATTAATAGGAATATTTGTAATTTTTATTTCAGTAAAAATACCATTGCTATATTTTTCCCATTCTTCAGTTTCAGTAAATTCAATATTTCCCGTGGTGCTTACCTATCGATTAAATACTTCAACTTCACCACTAACAGTTTGAACAAAATTTTCTTCGCATCTTTTATATTCATAATCTTCAATTGAGCCCGCTTCATAAGCAGTAGCCTGGAAAGTATGCAACATGCGGCCAAGGGTATCATTTGGACTTAAGCTAATATTCATTAAACGAACTTTATATGTTCCTTCAGCAGGAGATTTAAAATACTTATATTTTCCATCATTTAGCCAATTCAATACTTCATGTTTAAATTCTACTTCATTTAAAAAATTACTATCTGTTAACTACGTGGAAGAATTTAAAATTAATTTGTTATTAAATAAATTTTGCTAATCTTCTAAATAGGAAATTAAACCAGATAATGAAAATTCTTTATATGACAACTCTCCATTGCGGAAAAATATTGGATATTTTCCTCCTAATGGTTCGGTCTTTTGTTCCTATAATACATCTTTAAAGGAAGAAACTTTTGGGTTAAAAGCCAAGCATAACTATCTATTTTCATCATATAAAAACATATGATTAAAATATGCCACGATTGTATCACTACAAGCTCGTATTGACAATTCATTATTAGAAAATATTTGCTATAAGCTATATAGATAATTTTCTCCATATTCTAAATTAAAATCTCTAAAAAGAACACGTTCTTCGTCAGAATATGTTAACTAATAATTAGATAAATTATCTATTTCTCCTATAGTAATCCATTGTTTAAAGTTGTCTTTTCCGCAAGCGCGCTAAATTAAATATTTACCATAATTTCTTTCAGTTCTATCTTCTTCTAACGCCTATTTAATTCCTATTTTAACATACGCATTATCTTTATCATACTTAATATAAGGTTGAAGCCCATAAAGCTAAGGTCTAATGTCGCCATTAGAAATAGATATAGGCCCTATAACTTCCTAGTATTTATTATTGGTAGTAATATGCCAATATACCTAATATTCTCTACCATAATCTAAACTAGTTTTTAAAGAATATTTTTCCTATACTTCATAATTTTCACTATAACCATCTACATATCTATGTACTATATCTTCACTCTATTCTATTATTTTTCCATTCAGTTCTAAAGTAAAATAACTAGAATATAAAGTTTCATTCAAATCTACGGTATTTGGGATATATGTTCCTATACATTTGTTACCTTCCACTCTTAACGCACAATTTGGTCTGGCAATTAATTTAGAAATACCTGCTGTAGACCAATATCCAACCTCATCATCGGTTGAAATAAATGAAACTTGAAATTTATAATACTAACCTTCATGTATAGAATTAAAAAAATTAAGATTAGTATCTTTAGAAATAAAATATAAATTTTGTTCATTTATAGTATTTACTTCACTTTGATATAAAATATTGTTCATAGGAACTGATTTAATTAAAAACTATATTCCTTTTACCTAATCAGGATTTACTCCCCTACTATAAGTGTAGGGGAGATTAACTGTTAACAAAGTTTTTTCTGAATTAAAATAACAAGGTGGTAAAGTTCCTTGTAAAATAGGTGGATATAAAATCATATCATTTCCTCCTTTTCCTCTATTCTCTCTTCAGGTAAAGACATTATATAATACTACAATCCCTATAGGCATTTGGCCATAGTAATAGTATCTTCACCCTTAGTAGATATTGTTAGAAGAGCATTAAAAATATTTATAATTTGCTCTTTCATTTATTTACCTCCTTTTTCTCTAAATAATTATAATTTTTAGGTATAAATAATTTCATCTACATATAATTTTGAAATATGAGTTTCTCCTAAAGCGTCTATATAAAAATAATTTTTATATGTTTTTCCGCCCTCATCACCTATTTTGGTTGTTGTATATTTTACTCTACAATCTAGTAAATTATCTGCCACTCCAAAATTAGCATTATTAATTTTAAGGCTTCCATCCCATTTTTTTACAAAAATTGATAAAATACCAGAAGATATAATACTCTCATAATCACTATATTTATTTGAAATACCTTCCAACCAATCTGTTCCAATAGACGAACTATTAAATGTTATTGTATCACCTATTATTTCGCCACTACTATTTTTACTAAAAGTTAAGCTGTCGTCTCCACATCCTTTTTTGACTACACTGTTGGTTGTTCCTGGAAAATTACTAGGAAGGGAAATTACTTTATTATTATTATTTAATTTATTTTTCTAATTAGTATAAATCTAAAAACTATAATGCGTACCATTACTTGAATCAGAAACTGGTAATATAACTTGTTTTACATTAGATTTGTCATATTTAATAGTATCAACGCCACAATCTTCTATATTATTATAATAGTAAGCAAAATGTTCCGCACGAGACCCAATAGAGAAATTAGGACGTATGTCAAACCAAGCTCGACCTCGATTCTCTAACACTGCGGCACTGTCTGTAATAGGAATAAAAATATTTAAATATAAATGATAATATTCATTATTAGATAAATTTTCAGTACTTGAAATAGCTATATTAGCCATCCAAATCTAAATTACAACTCCTGGAAAATACTTACTCGTATCACCATTCTTCGCTAAATGGCTAGCAAACCAACCTGTAGAGTCATTGTAACTTTTTCCATCATTTATAATATTAGTCCAAGACGAAGAAGTAGAAAAACTATTGTTTTTTATATTAAAATTGGAAATTGATAAATTTGTGCCTTCAATACCGCCTTTGCGATTAATTAACAGACGTGGACTTACCACCCCTACCCCTGCATCCTTTTTAGTTATTCCATAAACAAATTCATAATCTTCTTTGTCTAAAGTATCGTTGTCGGTAGTAATACCATATTGAAATAAATCATCTTCACGCTATAAAGTAAAATCTTGAGTAGTTTCTATTATACCTTTATTTAAATCTATTACTAAACCATTATTTGAAGACTTAATAGTCTAATTATTTCTAGAAAAATTCATTAAACTTGTTCCCCCAGATTTAATTAAAAATTGAGGGGTGTCTAAATCTATATATATACCATCAGTGCCCGGGCCATTTTTGCCCATTCCGCTAGAAGTAATAACGCCTTTTTCTCCATCAAATTCAATACGACCTGAATTTGATTTGCCTATAAAAGCTGTGCCGTTTTCTCTAAAACCAAAAGCCTAAGCCCCATTAGAGAAACCATATAAGCCATGCTAAGCACCATAATCATCAATACTACTTTCCACTTTACCCATTAATACTCCAGAAAATTGATTATCGCTATTTTTACTACCCGCACCAATAGCTTCGGATAAAATGTAACTTTCACCTATTGTAGTTTGACCATCCCAACCATTTACCAACTCAAGTTCATATAGATTTTGTTTAATAATTAAAGGCTAAATCCACACTGGAGTCAAAACTGCACCGTTTGGTGTTTCCTATAATGTATAACATATTAAAGAAATCTATTCCTAGCCCGAAGTGTAAACATGATAGGGATTTAAATACCACTGACACCACCAATCATCAGTATCGCCATCAATAATTTCTCCAGAAAAATAAGGCTATCCCTGCATAGATATATATTCTCTAGACTCTGGCAAGGTCGCAAACTTAAATTGATTTAACTTGGTTCTGTTTAATTTTAATTTATTACCATTTTCTCTCTCAACTAATTTTTCATGTTTGCCGACAATATCAAAAATTTTAAAATTATACTATACTCCATTGTCATTAGTAATTTCGGTAGAGTTTAGCGCCCAAAAAGCATTTTTTTCCTCTAAAGCTCCAATTTCCGTTATATACTCCTTAACCTCATATTCCGGAAAATATAAATAATACAAATAAGCCTCTTTAGCTCCGGAAGCAAAATCTCTAAAATCTAAAACATCATCTAATGTTGCACCATTTTGACCAATAAAAGTTAACTATATTCTATTATTCTCATCATTAATACTATAGTTAAAATAATAATATTTCCATTCTTTGGTAATATTGGTTAAAGTCAAATAGCAATAATTTTCATATTCTAAAATTTCATCAGAATAAGATGTAGTTAATGGATTTGAGTCTTTCCAGGTTTGTAATTGTTCTATAAGTGATCTAATTCGATTTTTATTTGTATCATTAAAAATTTCTATTTCATATTTATTTTCAGTAATCCAACGCAAACCTACGGTATTTTCGGCATTAATTAAAGGGCATGTATTAAAATCTGTATTTTCTACTATTACACGCTAATTACTACGTAATTTATTTGGAATAGAACAAACCGATCTTAAATAATAATTTCCATCAGTTATGGAAGTGTCTAATTCATAATAATATGTTCCATCTCTATATATTTTTTTATTTATGGTTACTATCGTGCCCCCACTAACACTAATACCAGAACTTGAAGAATAACAAAATTGATCTCCCACATTATATTCTCTCGATAAGGTATACCAATTTTCATGGGTTTCACGTCTAATTATATTGTGCTTATTAGCTATTAGCGCACCTGAATTTTGTCGAGAGTCTATACAAGCTTTTTTTGTGTCTTTTTCTAAAGTTATTTTTGTAGTAATGCTACCATATGGTTTGTTACGTATTAAATAGTCATACCCACTTGCATAATTACCATCAAAACTAATAGTCTATGACAGTCCTTGAGCTGTAACCTCTTTTTTAGTAGAGTCATAACTTATATATTTAAAGGAATAATCAACATTTTTAGATCTAACACCTAAATAATAAGTAGTACCTGAAGATAAATTACCGTACGCAATACCACCATTTTCTAATGTTGTATTAGGTACAAATCGTATATACATATACTATTTACTATTGTCTTTTTTAATTGTAATTCTAGAAGCTTCAATGCCATTGTTATAAACTGAAGGAAAATAGTTCCAAGGCGCCTAACTATAAGGTTTTTCAACAATATTAAAGGAACGTACCACTCCATTTTCTTCCCCAGAAGTAGCAGGCACTTTAAAAAGTTTCAAACCATCTTTGTTGTAATTTAAACGGCTTCCCTAGCCCGAATAATTAATTATGGTTGGAGCAGAAATGCCCTAATATTGCTGAGGAAAATTATTAATAGGCACAGCTAAATAAGCACTTAAAGTTGTACCATTAATAGTTATTGTTGCTTTTAAAATTTCATTAAATAAATCTATAGATGAACTATTATCTAATTTTAAACCAAAAGTCCAAACATAATCATTATCTTCCCAGGCGGTATTTATAAGACTGAAAAAAGTAGAATCAGCTCCATTAGTACCAGCTATCTACACAGTTGATAGCCATTCTCTTTTGTCATCTTCGGATAAATTTATTCCTTTTCCATGTAACTAAGGAACTATTTTAATATTATTAAATCCTCCATTGGGATGATTATAAAAACCCTAATCTGTTTCATTTTTATAAAAAATACTAAAATTATACTAAGTACCTGAAGAAAAATTCTATCCAAATACTAAAGTTTTTTCTCCCCATAATTTTTTACTATTTATACCTATTAATATAGTGCAACTTATAGAATTATTTGACGAAGAAGCATTAAAATAATTTTTTATTGAAAAAGATTGATAACAAAAACTCTAACAGCGATTTAAATAATCTTTAAATTCCTCATTATTTTTTCGCTGTAATATATAAGTAATAGACAAAGTATCTCCATAATAATCTATAGAGGCCTATAATTTTTCTTGCGAATCTATATAAGTTTCTACGATTTCATCGGGATTGGTTTTTTCTAACCATGCTTCAGAATTGGGATAATATTTAAAAAAGTTATATCCCGCCTATACTTGCTAAACTGTAATACCTTTGTTCTAGCTAGATATAGTACCATCACCTTTTCGTCCCAAAGTATTGGTTGGAAAAATATTATCAAGCATAGAATTAACCAAGGGTAGATTCCACGTAATAGTAAAATCATCAAACGCTTCTGTTTCATCAAAGGAAGGTAAGTTAGCTTTTATTGTAAATACCTAATTATCATAATTAGAATTTTCTAACTAACCATTTTCTCCATAAATATAGAATTCTTTAACTGCATCTTCAACAGTTAATATTATTTGTCCCGGTTCAACCATCTCAATTTCTTGTTCGTTATAAAATTTTAAACTATTAGATTCAGCTACTGGTTCTTCATTTGAGAACTAAGCTGAATTTTCTCCTTCTAATAAAACTCTACGAACTAATATCGCTTTTAATTCTATAGAAGAGTTTTGAGTATTAGGAGTATATACATAATTAAACAGCTAACTAAATCGATTTAAAGTTTTAAATTTTTTAATTACTGTATTTAATAAATTAACTATTGGAGTAAAAATAAAAGAAAAATTATTTAATTTTCCTTCCAATTCCTCTTTTTCTATTGTTAATTTTCCTATTTCCTCTGCCGCCTAAGAAATTAATCCCTCACCATTTTCACCGTACATTTCAAATTCTTCTATTGTGGTTAAACCATAAGTGATAATTGCATACTCATAATCTTCCCAATCCATATCGGTATAGGTACTTAACTAATCTTCTATCTCTTCAATCCTAGCTCGTATTTGTTCTTGTGAAGTAGGAGAAGAAGTGGAAGATGAACTTGAAGAACTAGAACTTGTGGTTCTTTCTCCTCTTTGCCTTTGCAACCAAGACAAAACAAAACCGTTATACGCCGCCTCTTGTTGCTCTTTAGAATTTAAAAAAGTTTCATTATAATGTGTTCGACATTGATCATAATCCCAATAAGGTGTAGTTTTTATTTTATTCCAATAAAAACCTGAAAACTTATCTCCTATCGCTCCAGTTTTCTCCTCATACCAATACACTTCATATTTAACATCTTCGGGAATTTCTAAAATTTCTTCTTGTTCAGTATATCCTCCAATGCCATGGTAAATTGTATTGGGTCCCTTTACTAAGGTATGATTTAAATTTGCCCCTACTTTAACTTCTTCGCTGGCAAACCCAGTATTTTCTCGTATATAGACATGTTTATTTGCCTCTTCATCCCAATATAGCCAACGTATTGCTATATCTTTAGCATTTATTTCTTCGGGTGCGGTAGAGGGTAAAAAGGTATAAGTATCGGTTGTGCTAATAACTAACTCATCTTTACCTTTTTGATAATCTTTTTCCATATAACCAAAACTTATAGAAGCACTAATTAACTATAAATTAGCGCTATCGCTTTCAGGTAAAGCTTGCACTCCACTTAAACTCTAATATTTAAAATCTCCATCTTGATATAAACATATATAGCATCCAACAATATTGTTATAATTACTAATATCATAAGATATAGACTAATCCATAAGCAAAGAAGAATTATAAATATTACCAATCATAGAAGAAGTATCTAATTTCAAAGTAGAGGTATTAAATAATAACTTATATTCTTCTTCATCTTCTTCTAAAGCTTCATTATATTCGGCTATAAAATTTTCTATTTGCTCCATAGTGGATAAATTAGCTATATTACCAAAATCAATAAAATTATCTCCCTGAGATTTTAATAAAGTTCCAGGAGCAGTAATAAAAGCTAATTTTACTCCATAATTACCTGATACAACTTCATATGGAAAAAGTGTTTTAAATTTACATCTTATTAACAAACTTGTAAAATTATTATCAATTTGTCGATAACCCCAATCCAACCAATACACTTTATTCTCTGACCTTTGCTGGTCACCTGTGCATGTAATTGAACAAGTAGAGTTAAATTCATATTTTTCTACTTCTATGACTTCGCGCTCAGGAGGTATATAACTTACTAAATGATTGGCAATATCTTCTTCAGACGTATATTTAGAAACAATAATTTTATTATTTTCATAATCGCCTTCAGGAATAGTAACATAAACTTTATCTCCTATTTTATATTCTTCACTAGAAAAAGCATCAAAAGTCTTTTCATCATCACTAACTGTATAATAGCCATCAGTCTTATGGCTATCATCGGTAATGGTAAAAATCAAAGTTCTATCATAAGATATTTTTTTTACCTCGGCCTATACTAAAGTTGTTATAGACTCTAAAATATTTTCAGTTATTTGCTCATTATTTAAACTCATAACTTTTTTTCTCCTTTCTCTCTATGTTTCTATAATATAAGAAAAATCATATAAATTATTTGACAATATTTGACCAAAAGAAAAAAGGGAGGGTTTGAAACCCTCCCCGACTTAAGATTTTCTATTAGCATATTGAGATGCTCTATTTAATAAATTTTCAAAAGCTAACTCAATTTCATTGTGGTTAGTAGCATCAGGAAATTCTGCCTATATAGTAATATTCTATTGTAAATTACTTACAGAATTCTAACTTAAACCTTCCATAATAGCATCTAAATTCAATAAACTACTTAACTAATTTAACTCTATTTTGGCAACAATTTCACGCAATATTCCTGTAGCCATTAAGAAATTTTCAGTGTCATGTGCGTTAAGAACCAATTCTTTTTGATGTAACATAGCCATACGACCTTCAGTTCCCCAAGCGCCTGTATAACCACCTGTATCAAAGTATTCAGTTTTTTCGCCAGATGGATCAGTATATGTTAAGTGATATACGGTTGTATTTTTAGCAATTAACCAACGATCAAACATATCATTTTTGTACTAGCCATTTGAAACCGCATCATCAAAACTCATATTAGAACCAACATATGGGGAATAATGTACCGCATTAACATTTACATATCCTCCATAATCATTTGCATATACGTATCGATAACCCGAATCTCCATAGGTTACCACTTTGCTAGGGTCAATTTTAGTATAATTATCATAACTATTCCAACCCCCTACTGTACCTACTTGAGTACTTGACCATGTTCCTTTCTTACTACCGCTGCCACCGTTGCCCGAGGCATCATCAGGATTAAGATCGCCTAAAATATTGTTTAAATCTCCAGCAATGCCGCCCGTACCGCTTCCACCGCCATAGGTAGCAGCAGTGTTGGCATAAGAAATAATTTGTCCTTCAGCTTCACCCAATCGATCAATTAATGTACCTAAATCATTGTAAAGCTTTTCATTTGCTCCTATAACTAAACCGATTTGTTCAGAATAAGTTGACTACCATGTACTTACGGCAGTTGCTGCATTCTAGAAAGCTGTTTCCATATCATCTTTCATTTGCTCTACGGCGCCCGCTGCTTTTTCTGACTAATCTACAACACCATCAGGTCCGGATATATCCTATTCTACCGTATCTTTAAAAGTATCCATATCTTCTCCAGCGTTACTAAAAGCTTCTTCTAAATCTTGCTCAAAAGTATCATAAGCCGCTCCTAATTCTGATACCATAGTATTGGTAGCACTAGTAAAATCTGTCTATGCCTCTTCCATAGTGGTATATTCAGTTACCTGTGCATAACGAGTATCAGCAAAGCTAGTTTGTAAATCTTCATTCGCAATTTTCTATTTTCCGACCTCGGCTATACGAGTTAAAGTGCCAGATTCTTCTAAGGCTTTAATGGTTTCTTTATCTAAACCTGTTCTTTCTTCTATAGCTGCATAGTATTCATCAAGACTAGCATAATCTTCACGTCTAATTTCAGAAATGGCTATTAGCTATTGCTAACTAATTCCCAAACTTTCTGCTGACCAACCTAAACGAGCTTCAAGGTCTAAAGCATATACTTCTTGATTATAACCTATAGTTTTATTCATTTCATCATAATAATAATTAATTAAACCACTATAATAATCCTAAATTTCCTAAACAGCCGCCATATATTCTTCTTTAGAGGCAAAATCTTCCTCGCTTAATTCAGCTATGGCCGCACGCATCTAAGTTTGCGCTTCTATAATACTATTGCTTAAATCATCTAAATAAGTATCATTTAAATTCATCAGCTCATACATTTTATCTTCATAATTCTATGTTGCATCCGCCTAGGCTTCTTGATCCGCAGTATAAACATAGCCCCAATTACCTTCACTATCTCTTCTACGAATTACCTAAGTTTTTGCATTTTGAGCTTCTTGCATAGCTATACGAGCCTACTCTACTTCAACCTACTTCTGCAACACTGCTAAATCATGTTCGCTCATTTCTACATCTTCTGCTTTTAGTTGATTAATTTTCTCTATTTGCTATCTTAAAGCTTTTTGCTCATTTAAAGAACTAGATTTATTTAATTTAGTTTCTAAATCTCTAGATAACTTATTAAGTTCGTACATTTTTTGATAGTCTTCCAAATATCTATCATCTTTTTCCGAAGTTCTTTCTAAATCAACTGAAAGTTTTTCCAAACTTTTTCCTGTTTTAGACACTCCTTCTTCAAAAGCATTTAAGACATCATCCACCATATCTATATAAGCATTTTTAGCTTGTTCCAAAGTAGTTTCTAGCTATGTTAAATAAGCATCTTGAGCTTCTTGAACACTAGTATTAACTGTCTATAAAGATTCTTCCCAGTATTTTACATCCTATTGTAATTGCTCATTTTGAGGATTTTTAGCTAAACGAGCCTTAGCCGCTTCTAATTCAGCTTCTATAGTTGCCTTAGACTAAACCGCAGCATCATATTTTGCCTTGGACGCTTTTAAGTTATTATTAGCTACTTCTAATTGTGCCCTACTTAAATCCTACATCATTTCATCTGTAAAACCTAAATGTTTTTTACCTGCTATATCAATAATATTAGAATAATGATCTAAAACACTACTAGCATGTTCTATGGTAGCTATTTCTTCATCCATATCTTCCATCCATGCATCATATTCAGCCATTAAACTTTCTTCGACTTCTTTCTTGGTTTCCATTAATTCCTAGTTTATACTTAATAATTCTGCGGACCATTCATTTAAACTATCCACCTCATCTTGAGTAAAACCTGCCGCAACTAATTCATCATCACTCATATTAGCGGCTTGATCGGCTGTTAAACCATGTTTTCCCAATAAGTCGTTAATATTTTGATTATAAGCCTAAGATTTAGACATCAAAGTTTCAGTTTTATCTCCTAATAAAGCAATTCTTTCTGCAGTTGCAAAAGCATCATCTTCTATTTTGCTCATCATATAATCTAAATACTCTAATTGTCTATCGTCTACCATTAATTTAATTTCTAACTAATATTCTAAACCTTCTAAATACTTATCATATATTTGATCTCTATACTCTTGAGCAGCTTCCTCGGCATTATTTTTTTCTTCTAAAGCTTCTTCGTAATTAGCTACATCTTTTTGATAAGCTTCCCAACGAGCATCGGCTTCTGCGATTGCATCCTCATTACCAGAGCGATAAGCGGCCTCACGATATGATAATTCTCTCGCTTCTACCTCGCTCCAATTGGAAATAACTCCCGTTTGACTATTTAAACTTATTCCATATTCATCTATTAATTTTTGACCAAATTTTTTGGAATTTTCTTCATACATTTTAGCTGCTTCTTCTTGCTATTTAGCAGCAGCCTCATAGCCTTTGATTGTTTCTTGCATTTGAGCTAATTTTTGTTTACCAAAAGCTCTTTCCTCAGCACGTTCTAACTTATTTAACTATCTCTCTGTTGCCTCAATTTCCTTATTAATTTGATGGTATAAATCTTTTTCTTCTTCTAAAGCATCAATCTTTTTTTGAGTCTCTTTTTCTCCTGAAGCGTCTTCAAAAGCTTTAGTATCGATAGAGTTAGCATCGGCGGATTTAGCAAATTCCGCGACAAATTTATCATCGCCCAATTCAGAAGCTTTAACTGGTTCAACCTTTTCTCCATCGGTGTTTGTAGCTGTTATATTTCCTGGACTACCCCCATAAATATTGCTATCATCACCATTAATAATAGGAACCTGAATATCTTGTTGTTCTTCTATTATTTTTTTAGATTTTATACCTAATCCATTGGTAATTGTCTAAACGGTTCTGGTTTTAGGGCCTGGTACATTTTTGTATCCAGTAACTTTCATTTCGATGCCCTTCATACGGAACATCTCTTGCATTTGCTCTTCAGTAATTTGCCCCTGATCCAACATAGCTTGCATACTATTTAAAAAGTCATCGCTAATTGTTGTTCCTTCACCAACCTCTATAGAGGTATCAATTTCTTCTAAACCAGCTATTAAAGTTTCACGCACATCATCTGTAGACATAGCATTGCCTGTGCCATTATCGTTAATAGCTGTGGCTACATCCATAGTAAGAACATAATCTTCGGCCAAATCATCCTACAGCCCTTGTAGAACTTCTAAATTGCCATTAGCTAATTGCTAAATTTCTTCTAAATGTCCTTCTATATAAACCGTAGAGGGTTTGTAACCAAACATTTCTTCAAACCCATCTTTTAATGCACCAATAGCTTCAGCATATTCATAAGAACTTCTATTACCTTCTGCTAAAACCGCTACATGATCTTTAAAGTTATCAGTTAATGTAACCAACCCTTTGCTTAAACGAGCATTCTATAAAGCCACTTTATAAGCCATAGCTTTATTATCTTCTAAATGCTCATTAGTATCCATTAAAATATCCGCGTAAGATTCAAAAGCTGATTCATCTAGTTCTAGTTCTCCCGCTTCTACTTTTACCTAAGCTACTATCTAATCCTCTCTGGCTTTTGCTAGAGCGTCTTGAATGCTTTGAGACAAATTGTTAGGATCTAATTCAGCAAAATCTAAAGTCAAAAATAAGGCTTTGTCTCCTTCAGGTAAATTATCATATTCTGCCTATAACTCATTCTTTATGTCTTCCGCTGTTTTACCTGTTGTGTTTTCAGCTGATATAGATAAATCATAAGACATAGATTCTATTGCGCTATTGGCATTAGCAAATTTTGAAAAAGCTTCTGAAGCTTCTATCGCTGCTAAAGCTTCTGCTTTTGTAATATTGTTTAATTCCGCATAAGTTTCAGCCATAGAGTCTATTTTTGAATTATATTCGTCCAGACTGTCTACATCTTCTTTGTTTACTCCGAACATATTCATATATTCACTATATTCAGCAGAATCTATATCTTCGGCCAAAGTATTTAAAAACGCTTCCGCCTAAGGCCTAGCTTCCGCATATGCATCAGCCATTTCATTAATTTCTTTAGTAATTTCAGAATACATGGCAGAACTAGTATCGCCATTACGCTCTAATTTAGCCTAAACTTCTAATAAGCTTTCATAATAATTAACCATAGCTGTAGGAGAGCTTAAATCCATAGTTAAATCTACCGAATCTTTATCATTACCAGTTAATTTACCATTTTCATCAACAGTCTCACTAGTAACATAACTTGTTAATCCTTTGTCCTCTAAAACCTCTTTCATTATAGAGGTTGCACGCTGATCATCTGCTCCTGATCCGCCTAGATGTATATTATATTTACTGCCTCCATCGCTATCATTACCTAAGCCTTCTCTACCATCTAAAGCCATCAATTTACTAGCACTAGTTGCTCCTGTTTTATAGGATAATTGTTCTGCGGCTATTATTTCCGTCTCTATACGGGCTAAATGCATTTCTACATCGTCCCAATTACCTGAGGCCAAAGCGGCTTTATAGGCATTTTCTAAAGCCGTTACATCTAGATCTATACCTAAACTACGTCCTAATTCTTTATAAGATTCAATTAGTTCAGGCATTTGCTCTTTTAATTTTTCCATTACATCATGAGTACTTTCTCCAGTTGCCTTTAAAGTTTGATATTCTTCTACCAAGCCCTAAACTGAATCAGTTAACTCTCTGTTGGATTTAATTAATTCTTGGTTTTGCTATTCTTTTTTTAAATCTTCTTCTATATTAGCACGCATAGCTTTGGTAAATGCACTAATTGCAACAACTGCTAAAATAAAGCCCGCTATAGCCAGCATTAAAACTGCTACCACTATCATCAAAATAGCTCCATAAGGTCCAGTAGCAGCATTTAACGCCCACTGCGCTGCCGCATGAGCTAATTTAGCCACCGTAGATCCCGCATCTGCCGCCGCTTCTTTTTTCTTGCCCTAAGTGGCCGCTGCGGTAGTTAATATACCTTTAAGAGTTTCACCATTTTTCATCTTTTCCAAAAGAATGTTAGTGGATTTTTTCTAGGTATTGTCTTCTATAGCTTCACCTTCAGCATTGGTTGCTATCGCACTCGCTCCCGCTGCTGCGGTTGAAGTAGTTAAAGCACTTACAGTATCTAAAATACCCTATTTAGCTTCCGAAAAACCTGATTTCATACGTCCTACGCCATCTATAAGCGCCGGGAAAGCCATACCCACAGACATAAGACCGCCTGTTATTCTTTCAAACCAAGATAAGTCAGTATTGGTTAAAGTATCAAAACCGCCTTTTAAGGACGATAATCCCATAGCAAAAGAAGACATACCCTACAATCCATTAGTCATACCTCGACCGAAGTCATGCATTCCACCCGAAGCATTTTTTAAGGCATCAGTATAATCCTCCTAAATTTTTTCGGTATTTTTCATTTGTCCTATAGCTTTACCATTTAATTTACCAGCTTCCAAAGATTTTTTACCAAAATCTTCTACAGCTTCTGAGGCTTTTTTATTATTCTTTACTACCTTTTTAGACCATGTTTCAACTGCTTTACTTGATTTTTTAGTGTCTTTGGTATAATCAGTTAAAGCTTTTTTAGAACCTTTTAATGCTTTTCCCGCGTCGCCTTTGGCCGCTCTTTTTGTTGTTTCCTTTTTAGTTGATTCAACTTTTGCCGCCGCAGCATCTCGCTCTTCCTGGCTAAGCGAAGTGTCATTCATTTTGCTTTTATTTTCGGTATAATGCGCTTGGTCTGATTTAAACTTAGCCTCATCATAGGCTTGCTGTTTGGTCGCTAAATCTGCCTCAGCAGCCTCTCGAGCTTTTTTACCCTTTTTGCCTTTTACCCCTTTTGAATCTTCAACAGCTTTTTTAGCTTGTTCTAATTCCGATTCTGCTGTGCCAAGATCAGCATCTATCTATTCTGCGTCTTGAGCTATATCTTCTAATTCTTGTTCTACTTGATTTAAAAGATCAATATAATTCTATATTGGTCCAGTCACTTCAGGACCAAAAACATTTCCTAACTACGCCTAAGTCTATTGCATAGCATTCGCGTCAAGTCCATTATCTGATAAGCTAGAGAAAAAATCAACCTCATCCATTCCATCGCCCATAACTTCAGATTGTGAGGTTGCCGCACTAAATTTTTCTATACTTCTGCCTTCAGCTAAAATTTCATCAGTTGTAGAGCCATTTCTCTCCATTTGGCCTATAGCTTCATCTTTAATTTGTTTTTTTCTTTGGCGAAAATCATGTCCGCTTTCACCCTCATTTTGTGTTACGGTTTCATTTATTTCATGACGAGTCTAGTTTTTTCTTTCCTCAAATTGCTCTTCAGTCTCGCCCAAGCCCTTTGTGGCTTCCATCATTTCGCCCTAAGAAACAGCTAAAACATTATCAGCTTCATCGGCCTATTTTTTAGTTTCCACGGTCTATGCCTACATTGCTTCTAACATTTGTAAATAACATTTTAACCGTTCTTTTTCTTCTTCAGTGATATTGCCTGAAATTTGTTGTAATTCATGAGCCAATTCAATTTGTTGTTTTTGATATTGAACCTCTAAATCTCCGGCAGAACCCGAACCAGTTATGTCCTAATTCCATAGGTCTAAAGCGGATAACATTTCTTGTTTAAGATTGTTTGCCTATTGCTCTGCCACTCCTGAACCTACTAGGAAATTAGACCACATATTATTAATACTTTCACTTATTTGAGGCCCAAAAGCCTAGAACATAGCTACACCTATTAAACTAATTACTCCTGGTAATCCACCCATAAGCTCAGTCATTTTGCCTATTCCATCTAACAAACCAGCAAAACCATTAGTTAAATCTATAAAAAACTCATCATTAATAAGATTAGAATAAATTGTTTCTGCCGAAGCTTTTACCTAATCTTCTGCAGCCTACCATGATTTTGCATAAATAGCAGCCTAAGCCTCTAAAGTACCATCAGATTCTTTAGTTCTATCTAAGTTTAACTACATGACATCCCAATTGTCCATTAATGAAATCATTTGGTTGTACTAACGAATTCCACCAACGGCCTGCGCCAAAGCTACCTGCTAATCTTTAGATAAAGTCTGCCAACGTGCACCTAATTCGTCAAGAATTTGGTCCATATCTTTAAGCTAACCGCTGGCATCTTTAATATTAACTCCAACAGTAGCCATAGCTTGGGAGTATTTATTTAAATCAGTTCCATCATCTAAAGTCTCTCCCAAAGTTAATCCTTCAATACGAGCAAATAAAGTTTTGAAGGCAGTACCAACTACATCAGCACTTTGACGAGTTTCCGCTGTAACAGTAGCCAAAGCTGAAGTAGCATACTCATAACTTAATCCAACTGTATCAGCAATAGCTGAGAATTTTTCAAGACCCGCCGCAATTTCATCAGTACTAGACGCTGTAGCCGCACCTAATTTAGTCATAACATCAGCGTAATATTCTAAAGATTTAGAACCATCATAGAAGTTATTCCAAACGGCTGTCATATAATCTGATACTTCTTTTGCGCTTTCTCCAGTTACATTAGCCATTTTAACAGTAATATCTGTACGTTCCTTTACCTCTGAATCGCTTAAACCCTATTGGAAATAAATTAATGAAGCATCAGTATATGCTTTAGTAGTAGTATTTAAAGCTTTTGCGGCTTTATTAGCTTCGCGCGCAAAACTAGCCATACGATCGGAGCTATATTCTGTTACTATACTAATATCATTTAAAGATTTGTTTAAATCTTGGGCATAGGTAAAAGCTTCCTAAACCGCTGACATAAAACCATGGATTATACTTGAAGATAATTGCCACTTCGCTGTATTCTTCATGGTAGTCCATAGTTCTCCCATCATGGCATTGGTTTTCTTTAACGGAACTTCACCTGCAGTTATTGAACGAGATAATTGTAAAAAAGCTTGTTCTCCCTAAGGACCTAAAGCCGTTAACTGCTTTGCATATTGCTATAAACTCAAGCCCGAATTTTTTAAAGACGTAGAGAATTTAGATAAATCTAAACGCCCTGTGTCTACATTGGTAGCTGTCTATAAAGCAGCACTTAATTTTGTGGTAGCATCCAAAGCTCCACGAATTTCATTGGTTAAAGGCTAAAAATTATTACCATTTACGGTAGTAGTGCTTAAACTAGTTAAAGTATTTCTTAATTCTTGTAACTAAGCTTTAGCCTAACCAGTATCGGCAGAAAAAATTAAATTTATACCTACCTACGCTGTACTTGCCATAATAAAAATTCTCCTTTCTCTCTTTATCTTTTTTTATTTTGCAAAATAAAAAAAGGCTTAAGCTATGAAAATAGCTTAAGCCTATTCTCTATATAATAAGAAAATCTTTATTAATAGATTATTTAATTTTAGCCTAAATAAGTCATTATTTCTTTAAGCATATTTAAATTCTCAGGATCGCCAATTTTTCGTTGTAAATCTTGAGCGTCTAATTGTAAGTTGCTATAATCGGAAGTAATTGCTTCCACAATACCTAGAGCTGAGCTCTTATATTTATAAATTGAATCTAAAATATCTTTGCAATTAGAACAAATAAATTCAATCTAATCTTCAGGAATAGCATCTAAAATCTTTTCGCCTAATCCATTAGCAAACATATCGAAAAGTTTGAAAACATCAAGTTTCTACTTTTCTGTAAAACTAATATTGGTATAAGCGTAAATAATTTCTAAAGTTGTATAAATATGTAATTTACAACTATTATAGTAAGGATTATCATCTACTGTTTCTGATAAAATCGTAGATATTAATTGCAAAGTATTTTCTATTGGTAAATATTGTTTTACTTCAACACTTTGTCCATTCCACTCTATAACTTTAATTTCAGTATTAGGTTTTAAACCTAATTTTGTTAAAGCAATTTTTGCCATTTTTTTCTTATCTCCTTTGTCTCTTTTTCTTTTATTATAACATAAAATTTTTTTTATGTCAAATTTTAATCATCTGATGTTTTTACCGTAATACTCATAGTCTTTTTAGGGGTGCTGGAATTAAGATAATTATCTATTAAATCACCAACACTATAAACATAAATATTAGGTCCTAATTTTTCATTTATTATTAAAAAATCTACCGCTTTTAAATCAGTACGCTCCCCTTCACATATCAAACCTAAACCTGATAACTCATACATAAAACGCAAATGAGATTTATGCAAAGCCGTAGTAGCACTCTACTTGCCCGAGGTGGTTTTTTTATAGAAGAATTTAATTTGTTCTTCAGTAAATTGCGGCATTAATTTTGGTAACATAGCGGTATATACACGTATTAAACTTGTATGACCCAAATGTATGGTGCGCCCTGCATAGTTTTTTAAACTAAAATTACTGCCAGATATAATACTTCTTATCTCTTGCAAAGTTTTAGATTCAGTAGCCATTAATTTTACCTAACTACTTTTTCCGGCAGAAACGTCAATTTTACCTTGCTTTGCTCCAAGAGTAAATAGCTATTTATTTTCGGAAGTTTCTACCAATTTTATCACACCACGCTATAAAAGTTCGTCTATATTTGAATTTTTATAAATATTTTCAATATCTAATATATCAAAAACCATTCCGGTGGTTGCGCCCTAGGTACCTACATTGACTACCACATTTTCGCCCATAATTTCATTAAAAATCTAAGTTATATCTTTTTCAAATTCTATACCCTATCTACCTGAGCTATATTCAAATAAAGCTCGTCCCTCATAACTAACCGGCGAGGCTTTTTTCATTATTTCAGTACCTATAAATTCTCCAATAGAGTTTGAAGGATGTTTGGATAAAAAAAGCTTTAGATCGCGCAAAAACGACTCTAATCGTTTAGCTTCTAAGCTTCTTTTTCTCTAAGAAAATTCTTTTTTTCCTTTTTCATGTATTTCTAACCAGATCTAATCTTTATCTCTGGTATTAAGCTAAGCCTGATAATCAACACTCTTCATTATTGTTCACTCCCAATATAAACAAAATAAGGGAGAGGTTTACCCTCTCCCTTAATATTATTCTTTATTTTCTTCGTCTTTTACTTCGACTAATTCAATGTCAGAATTATTGGGTTCAATTTCTAAAACTTGTTTAATTTCAAGTTTTTCTTCTTTTACCGGCTCAACAATTTCAATAACTGTTGGCTTTACCCTCTTTTTTTGACGTGAAATCTAACTAGCTTTACGCGCTTTCATTACGCTTTGTTAGTAGATGTACGATATTCATCGCCATCTGCTCCATCTTCATTAAGTACCTGAATTTTAAAGAATACTTCTTCTGTAGGATCGAATCTTGTGTATCCTGGGAAAGCATCTAAAGTAAAGGTAAATGTTGAGGGATCGCCTGAAGAAGCCATTGTAAATGTGAAGTTAGATTGAATCTTTGCTTTAGGAATAATGAATTCGGCTGGATGATCAACACCATCAGCATCACGGAATAATGTAGATGCCTCTACATAATATGTTCCTGCAAAATCTTTAGCATTAATAGTAATTTCCTGAATTCCAGAATCTTTAGCCACATAGAAATCTACTAAGAAAGCATCGGGATCTATATCTCCAAGTTCTTCTGCGCTATATTCATCTTCGTTTGCATTTGTAGTAGCTATAGTAATAGCATAAAGACCATCGTCATCGGCTGTGCCTGTGCAAGCTCCAATAATAGGCTCGCTTAAAATTCTACCCTGTTTTAAAGGCATAATGAAAATTTCAGCGCCACTTGTTGTTTCAGGCTTTTCAGTTACATAAACAGTTAAACCACCATCATCAGTTACAAGAGCATAACCATTTTCTTTATCTCCTTCATCAGCTGCAGTTACAGCAGCTACAGTAGCTGTTGTATGAACCTTAATAGTTTTATCATCAGCTTCAGCATCTACAATACCTGCACCAGTAAGAATAGCGAGACCAAGAGGAGAAATAAGAGCATCTTCCATTGTGAAAGTTACTGTTCTTTCACCTTCCCAAGCTACTAAACGAGAGTTACCACGACCACCTTGAGCGTAAACAGTTGTTGCTGCGCCTTCAAGAGTAGAAGTTTTTAAACTGTCGAAATAAATAACTGGTTCGCCTTTGTAGAAATATCTACTACCAATTTTACCATTTTTTGTTGCTCTAAAAACAACATCGCAAATTTCACGAACACCAAATTTCATAGTATATTGTCCTCCTTAAAATAATTTTTTAATGTATGGATTTCATCCAATTTTCAACTGGTTTATCTACTTTTGCTCCTGCTAACCTTGAGCGTATGTCGAGATCCCAGTTAATATATAGAGAATATCTTTCTAACAAATCATAAAGCTGATAAATTGTTAAATTCATAGCATCTGCTAAGCTCATAGAGCCTATTCCTATGGTTAATGCTGAAAGATATTGACTAAACACACTACCTGAACCACCTGAGTCTTTAGCCTATTGGGCCGCAACTTTTTCGCGAGCTTTCTATAATTTTTTGGCAATTTCAGCTGCCTTTTTCCCTTTCGGGTTATAAGCTTGTTGTCCACCCTATTGCAAACACAATATCTTGGCTAATTGCTTCTAAAATGATTCAAAATTTCTTTCATCTAATATAAAAGTGCCAGCCTCTTGATTAAATAAAATTGACCGATTGGTTATAACTATTGTATACCCCGGAAAAAGCATATCTAAAATTTCTTTTATCTATCTTTTTTGTTCCTGAAGACCCGGCTCATTAAGAATTTGAATAAAAACATCAAAATTAGTGATTGTGCTTAAATCTATTCCTTTGACATCATACATAGTTTTATTTACACATAACAACTATGCTCCCATAAAAAATGTAGTTTCACCTATATAAGAAATTTCTTTAATACTTGGCTGATGTATAATTAAATTACAATCGTCTAACGGAAAATCTATTCCAGTCATTAAAGCTAAGCGATAGTCCATTTTTATTCATCTCTCAATAAAGATTCAAAAAATTTCTAATATTCTTGGTCTTCAATGGGGTTTAACATATGCTTTTTGTCTTCTCCCCCATGAACCGCACTATATATTAAATTTATTCCAGCAAATTCATCGGTTAAAACCGTCTAATTTGCTCCCATAAACTACAACTCACCTATACCGGTCAAATGTTTATTATTAAACATTGAATCAATTTCTGCGGCAATTTTATAAGGACGCAATTTAAAATCTCCTAAATTCCATTGATCAAAATGACATACAATATCAAACATAATTACATTGTCACGAAACTCAGGATTACTACCATTGGGAACAAAATTATCAAAAGTAATAACTATATAATTTAATACACTACCATCTATATATAATTTAGGTACAATTTTAATATTATTTTTAAAAAGCTCTCGGTTTTGTTCTGGAGTAAGTTTAGCCCTATCCAAGGCATCCGGAGTTGTATAATATAATAATTTTTTCAATCTTTCATTCTTCATAAATTTTGAAGTAATAATATCCAAATCTTTTTCTACTGATAAGAAACTAGAGTGTGGATATTCATAAGATTTTAATTTCATTTCTCCTTTTCCTCCTCATCTATTAAAATAAAGATTCAATTACAATAGCTCTTACAGTATTTCCATAAGACAAATCAAATTGTCCGCTATATCCTTTAGTCCAAGTAATTGTTATCTCTTTATCATTCACTTCAGCGGTAATTGGTAATGAGGTATCATATACCCAGTCCGCATTTTCGCCACCTTCATAAGTATAGGTATAAGCTATCTTGGGAGCAATAAATCCTTCACCCTTAATAGCACTCTCTACTTCTACGGGTTTAGTAATCAAACCACCTGCGATACCTTCATCAATATCATCTTCAAATTCATTAGCATAATATTCAACTGCGGTAATTTCTAAAATACCAGGGGTGCTAATGCTATCAAAACCTTCTACTCTCCAACAAATTTTAGAATCAGTATCTAAAATGCCGCGCAAGTAAAATTTTGAATATCTCTTAAAATATTGAACTGCATCTTCAGTTTTAGGTAGCATAATATTTAGTGAATGGTTTGGTGTATCTACACTAATGCCATTCTTTTGTATAAAATTAATTTTAGTTTCAACAGGACCTCTTACCGCGGCATAAGTAATATGAGTTTGATGGGTGTCAGGATCTTCCCAAGCAATTTCATAACTACATTTTCTTATATCGCCTTTAAAATAAGCAAGTTCTGTTAAATCTTGTAAATAAATAAGCCATTTAGTTCCCGTTCTTTCCCATTCAAAAATAGTTCCGGGAATAAAGCCTGACTCAAACCCAATAGACAAAATCTTGTCATCATAATCAGGTTTATTTTTATTGGGATTAATCAAAGCTTTAAAACTCTAATCAGTATTAATAATGCGGACATCAGCGCCTTGATAAGAGTAATTAACCGCTTTGTCTAAACTACGTCTCTTATCTTTAATCATGCGGTCTTGCTATAATTCACCACCATGATTTTCTAAACGAAGTCTCATATTCTTTAAGTTATTCATATTTAATCCCCCTTAAAAG
>JAEIGA010003634.1_pt1 | contig 24073 bp, 24 predicted proteins | sample 9270691 | NCBI WGS metagenome assembly JAEIGA01 (sample SAMN17057246, study PRJNA624740) | gut metagenome | biome: biome; isolation source: fecal sample | host: Bos grunniens | place: China: Xizang | collected 2019 | reverse complement strand
ATCTTCTGCTACTGCCAAGTCATAACCAGCAGAATTGTTGGTTTTTCTTTCTGGCAGAGGAAAATCTGTGTCTTTAAAACGAGAAACTTTTTCAAACTTAATCATCAGTATAAACCACCTTCATGCTACCACACGGATCGCCTACATCATCAAATTTTTTGTTTAAAGTAACAACATAATAATCGTCCACAATTTCACCTTTTTGTTTTTTCTCTTTGTGAACGCTACTATATTTGATTAATTCATAATCATTATCAGCTTTTGCTTCTTCTAATAAAGTGCCAACTTCAGCTTCGGTATCTACACGATAGGTTTCAGATACAGTAATTAAATATTTAGACATATTTTTTCCTCACTTTTCTATTCTTACATTAATTTTATTGTAATTATGTTCAACAGATGCATATTCATAAATTGAATCTGATAATTCTTGTAAATATAAATCATGGGCGCCAAATAAAGACACATCATTAATTTTATAAGCCAAACAACTATATACAATATCTTCTGTTAATTCAGAAATATCAGATTTTTTTATTAATTTAGATTGTTTATCAGTAACTAAATAAATTTTTTGCTCTAAATCAAATAAATTAATATTACATACTATTCGTTTAGTCATACTTTTTCCACTCCAGTATCATAACCAAATAAAAGTAAGCAAGTTGTATTTGCTTCGTTAGCCAGATAATCATGTGTGGTAATCCAAATTTCCACTCTATCATTATATACAGTAAAATCTTTAATTTTACCTACATTATTTAAACATTCATTAACAATGTCTAAAAAATTAATGACATCATTTGAGCAGTATTCAAATAAAGTAAAATATGAAATTTCCTGTCCATATAACATATAATATTTATTTTTGGTGGTTTTTAAGAAATTATTAAATTCTTCTAATACGCCATCTAAATTATAAATATTATCAATAACAGGTAGTGCTTCAAAAATCATTTTATTGATTTCATAAATACTCATTTGTAAATTAGCTGTGTCGGTTTGATGATAATCTGTTCCGTGTTTAATGTAATATTTATTTTCTTCTGTGCAATAAAAAATCTGTCCATCTTCATATTCATTAGTCTGCGGATGAATATCCTCAAAAGTAGCTACAGTAATTAATTTTGACATTTTTTACTTTCCCTTTCTTTTTTTCATTATAAATATAATACCATATATTTATAATTAATGCAAATAAAGAATATTTTGATTGGAGCTTCCTCTCATTTGCAGAGTTATATCTCTTAGTTCATTTACATAAGGGCCATCAATTAAAACATCCGTTAATTCTAAAATATTATTGATTCTAGTATTAGACATATTTTTTAATTGCTCATAAGTATATCCAGTCCAAACATAAATTTTAGTATTTGGACTTGCGTCTTTAATAGACTTAATTAACATATAAGATAGAAAAGAGTTCTCTGGGCAGAGAGGTTCTCCGCCCATAAGACAAAAATTACGATTTATATTATGTTTATTTAAATTTTCTAAAATTGTATTTAGTATTTCATCGGTATATTGTTTTCCGCCATCAAAATCCCATGTTTGAGGATTATGACATCCAGAACATCTATGCGGGCAACCTTGAGTATAAAAAGTAATACTTAAACCGGGAGCCGCAGTTACGTCATTTAATACTAAGCCAGCGTATCTCATTTTTTCTCCTTAATTACATAAAGAATGCTTTACTCTTGCTTTTGTTTCTTCCTGTTTTCCTTTATTAAATTTACGATAATCCGTGCTTAAATACCCAGTTACTCTGCGTAATTGCTGGATATTTTCGCTACCACATTCTGGGCATCTGTCATTAAATTCACTTTGATAGCCACAATCCAAACAGGAATCAATTGGGAAATTAAAAGCTAAATAAGGAATATCTAATTCTTTAAAAGCGTAATCAATAATTTGCTCAATTGCTTTTGTGTTCTGAACAAAAGTAGAATCAAGTTCTACATATGTGATACAACCACCAGTTGGATATTTGCAGAATGGAGCTTCTAATTCTAATTTCTCAAAAATACTAACCGACATCCATACTGGAACATGGTGTGAATTAGTTAAGAAATCACGATCTGTAACATTTTTAATAACACCGTATTTTTTTCTTAAACCTTTAAGAGCGGTATGACACAGTCCTTCGGCCGGAGTAGCATAGCAAGAGAAATTTAAATTATTGCGCTCAGAGGCTTCTTTAGCATAAGCATTAATTCTTTTAACTACAGATAAAGCAAATTTATGAACTTCTTCATCTTCTGCATGGTTTTTACCAAATAAAGCTGTGCACATTTCTGCAATACCAATATAACCAATTGCTAAGGTTTGATGTTTAAGTGCTTCATATACAGAATTAACGCATTTATCTGCATCCATCATAGTGCCATTTTGATACATATAAGGTGCAGAATCTGGAGATTGCGATACCATAATAGCAAATCTTTCCAATAAGCCTTGTTCGGTTAATTTTAAAGTTTTTTCAAACTCATTCCAGAAACCTTTTAAATCTGGCTGTTGTCTTTCGCCCAAACAAATACCATATTTAATACCCAAATTAGGTAAAATAATCGTGTTAGGAACCAAGTTACCTCTACCAACTCTATTGTATGAGTTAGAAAATCGGTCATAACCTAGCATCGTTCTGCATCCCATTGTGCTAAAGTAAGTGTCCGGATTTTCTGGATCTTCATGCGCTTCACTCCAGTCACAGTTGACCCAGTTAGGATAAATACGTTTACTCATAGAAGTTAAAGCTAATTGTTTTAAGTCATAATTAGGGTCAGTTTCATTAGCATTGCAACCTTGTTTATATTGGAAAATACTAATAGGGAAAATAGAAGTTAAATGATGCTTACCAATACCAGCAAGAGAAGCATTTAAAATACCTTCACTAACTTTTCTACCTTCTACAGAAATATCTCTACCGAAATTAACAGAAGTAAACGGAACTTGTGATCCAGCTCTAGATTCTAAAGTATTTAAATTATGGAATAAAGCTTCGCAAGATTGCTTAATTTCTCTATTTAATTGCTTAACTGCATAATCATATGCTTGGCTCATTTTAATTTTTAAAAGATTATTATCTAATTCTACTGGCTCACAAGTAGCAAGAATAATAGCAGCATTATCTTCACTATAATTATCAACATCAGTTAAATAATTTTTAAAATGTTTTCTAAAACTTTTCTTTACAAATGGTGCTAAATCATAGTCAATATGGACGGAACCACATCCACCAAATTGCACTTGACTCTGGCATTGGAAAATTACTGCTAATTGCTGACTAGCGGTAGAAAAAGTGGCCGGAGGTCTTACGTCGCCATTACGAGTAACAAAACCATCTCTAAACTGTTTAGCGAAATCAATATTTAAACAATTGTGAATACCAAAATTAGTTTTTTCTAAATCATGCTGATAAATTAACATATCGGTATGTGCTTTACTAACTTCTGGACTTAATACATAATCTAAAGCAATAATTTTCTGAGCATCAGATGCCGCTTCTTTTTCACGACCAGAAAAACTTTTTTCATCAACATTAGCGTTGGAATTTTCAATATTTTTTGCTGCTGTGCGAGACAAAATTGCCTGAATAATTTTACTCTTTTTAACTCGTTCTTTCGAGCGTTTTTCTCTATATAAAATATAAGATTTAGCTACATCTAAACGATCAGATTTCATTAATTTTTCTTCAACTAAATCTTGAATTTCTTCTACAGAAATATCTTTATTTTTTTTCTTTAAATCATTATAAATTTCTTGTGCTATTGCTTCAGCAGTATCAGTTTCATACAAATCACCATCTACCTCAATTAAAGCTTTATTAATAGCATTTTCAATTTTTGATTTATTAAAAGTTACTTTGTTACCATTACGTTTTATAACAAACATGAAACTTTACTCCTTTCGTTTTTTTACAAATATTTATAATATATTTAAAAATTGCTCAAAATCCCTTAAACAAAATCGCCCAAAGAATAAGTTATGAAATCATAACTTATTCTTCTTCTAATTCTCCAGTTTCTCTATGGTCTTTTAAAATTAAATCACCATTATCTAAAATCTGGTCAATCTTATATAACTGATGTCCGCCAGTAGACTGATATTTTTTAGAAATAAATTCTTCGCCAGATCGAATACCAGTAACAACAATCATATTTCCGCGCCCAAACCAAGATTTTTCTAATACTTTTTTAGTACCATCAGCACGTTTTTCAGACACCTGTTTATTAAATAAACTGAAATATTCTTTACGGAAGCGAATAGTAACAACACCAGTAGTAGTTAATAAAGTAACCGTGCCTTTGTTATTATCTTTTGCTATGCAAGTGCCACAAATTCTATGAAGCTTAAAAATAGGAATAGTTTTTCCCTTCCTCGTAATATGTGTATCAACAATAGGGGAAGTAGGTAAATTATGGAAATTACTAAATCCATATTTATTCATATTCACATTTTTTAATTCATGGTCATGATAATATAAACAAATAGATTCCATTTCCCAAGTAGATAAACTACCCAAAGCATATTTATTCCATTCTTCTTTAAAAATATTATCATTAAGTTTAGATAATATGATTTCCTTATTTGCGGCAATCCATTCTCTAATAATGTCCATCCATTTTTGATAAACTTTATCCCAACTCTTAATAGATAACATATTAATGCCATCATTAAATTCAATTAAATGAATTAAATTAAATCGAGATAAAAATCCCACAGTGCGCTCATCCAATTTATAATAAGTAGAAGTATATTTACATTCTGCTTTTAAATAACGATTAAATTCATATACTTTTTTTGCATTTACAATCTGTTCATTATCTTCTGGTAAAAAACCATATTTAATAATAGAACTCATGTTAGATAAGGTTAAGTTTTTCTTTTTGTCACAAATTTCCCAAATATACCAAGCCATGATAAATTTTCTATTATCAAATTCATCAAAAGCACCAGATTTAATTAAAGAAATCATAGAAGATTTATCTGGTTTAACCCTTACATAAAAATCCTTAACAGAAAAATAAGGGCGATTATCAATAATTCTCTGAATTACTTCTGAGCCAACACCATTAATACCTCTTAAACCAAATAACAATAAATTCTTTTCAACATCAGGAGCAAAGATATAATTAGATTTATTAATATTCGGAGGCATTACTACAACACCAGAACTTTGAATTTTACCAATTGCTGCTGCAATTTTATCATAATTTGCGCTCGAACTTTCTTCTTCTGAGCCACCGCTATCATTAATTAAACACGCGCAATTCCAGAAAATATCTGGATATCTAAAACATAAGTTCATTTCTTGCAGCGCAATCAACGAATAAGCTAAACAGTGAGATCGGTTAAAACTATATCCGCGCTGTACTCTAAGTAAAACATCCCAAACATAATGAGCTAAATTTACAGAACAATTTTTTTCTTTAATGTTTTTAAAGAATTCCTGCTCACATTCATCAAATAAACTACCAATTTTTTTAGCTAAACCTTTACGACATTTATCAGCAAAGGTTAAAGAGTTTCCTCCTAATCTCGGTTCTTGCACCAACGACATCAAACCCTCTTGAGACTCACAAATACCGTCCGTAATTGCACTATGCTTAGACAACCATTCAATTTCTTCTGTAGTTAAACCATATTCTTTCATCTCTTGATACCATTGATTAATATCTTTACGATATCTAGCCCACATTTCCAAAGGCTGCTCGCCTCCTTTATCTGGAGCCATAAGACGAATAACAGAGTTAAGAACCGCTAACTCATTTACGGACTTTGGTTTAGCCAAAGCAATACCTTGAATACCACTTTGTTTTTCCATCTGGAATAAACTTAAAATCTCATGATTCCAAATCTTTTTCCACATATTAATGTCAGTTCGTTCAAGATTATAAATACCAACTACCTTTTCATAAGTTTCTTTTAAAGTCGGCTCTTGCTGAATATAATTATGTTCTGCTAATAAATTCAAAGTAATATGAATCTTATCTAAACCCTCAATAGACAAAAGATCATATTTAATTAAACTTACTTCTTCTGCATCATGTAAGTCAAACTGGGTAATAAGATCTCCATTCGGGGCGCGCATCAAAGCAGTAGAATCAACAAAATTACCATCGGTAAAAATGACACCACCTGCGTGTTCACCAATTTTATTTACTAAATTTTCAATCTTCTGTGCAACTTCCCAAACTTCCGCATAGTTAGTGGACATTTCAGCCACAAAAGCAGATACCGGAGGAAATCCTTTTTCTTCACTACCATAATAACATTCTTTTAAGGAACGAAGCTGACCACGATCAGCTGGAATTAAAGAAGATAAATATTGCGCTTCATCTACCTCAATGCCCAAACCTCTACAAGCAGTTAAAATTGCAGATTTAGATTTTTCTGTGCCAAAAGTTGCTACATTTACTACTTTATCTAAACCATATACTTCTTTTAATTTAGATAAAACTGTAGCTCGTTTACTACCCTCAATATCAATATCAATATCCAAAACAGAAACTCGATCTGGATTAAGAAAACGCCAAGCGAAACATTTAGTTTCTTCTCTTAAAGGATTAATCTGCGTAATTCCTAAAACATAAAGTAATAAGAAACCTACACCAGAACCTCGGCCAGGACCGACTAAACTTCCAGCTTCCCAGCAAACCTCAATAATTTGCTGTAAATTTAAAAAGTAAGCACTCCAATGTGCATTATTTACCTTGGAACTAATCCAAGTAGTTTCCAAATTCTGATTAATTTCATTATAAGTTAATTCATTTTGTAAAGTTTTATCAAAATAAATTCTTTCAGCTACAATTTTAGCCAAATGTCTATCACCCAAATAATCAGATTCAGAAAAAGTTTTTAAATATGGCATTAAAGTATAATATTCGTTTGGAATAATAAAGTCACATTTTTTCCACAATAATTCTGGAATTCTTAAAGGTTTACTTAAAGTAAATTCTTTGACTTTATTACGAATTTCCAGAATAGAATTATATGCTTTTTCTAATTCTTCTTCTGTTAATTCTAAATAGCTTTCTAATTCTTCCGTTCCCATTAAATAGGTGGTTGCATAGAAGTCACTTACTTCTCGATCACCATCCTGAGAGTTTAAAAAAGCCTCGTGGATTGGAGCATCTTCTTTCTTTAAATAATGGGCGTCGGTTGTAATAATATAAGGAAAACTAATATAATTAGCCAAATTAATTAATTCTTTATTTGCAATTTTTTGTTCTCTAGAAGCTGCTGGTTGTAACTCTAAATAAAAATTGCCTTTACCAAAAATAGATTCAATATAATAACACCAATTTACAATTTTACCATACAATTCACTATTTTTATCTGCATGATATTGTAATAATTTAGTATCTAAGAATGAACCTAAACACGCACTAGAAGCCGCAAGATGACCTGGATTACTTTGAACAATATCAATTAAATCTTGGTAATAAGTCGGCACTCTGCGCATATTTCTATATACAAAAGATCTAGTCCAAGCTCTTGTGGATAATTCTCTAATCTGTCTATGTCCTTCTGCATCTAAAGCATATAAAATAAAATGCCAAAATCTATCTTCGCCTGGAATAATATTAGTAGAATCTAAACCATCTCTACAAAGATAAATTTCGTTACCATAAACAATTTTTAAATCTGGATATTTATCTTTAAGTTTTTTGGAAATCTTTTCAATTTTAATTACATTGCTTACACAATCATGTTCGGTAATACCAATTACAGAATGACCCAGTTCTCCTGCATATTTTAATAAATCATCAATTTTATTAATAGAATCACGAAGTCTTAAATTCGAATATTCAGAATGACAATGTAAGCTGCCGGGATACTGCAATTTCATATTAACCATCTCCATTTTCATATTTCATATAATAATATTATACCATATTTTTATATAAAAATCAACCATATTCGCTGAAGTATTAAGATTAAATATCAAACCACTCTAAACTGAGTAGTTTCAAGTATTAAATCTTCTATTGTAAGAGTGTCAAGTTTAGTATATGGAATACGAATTAATGGAATATTATTGTCTTTACACCATTGATTTTTGTAAGTGTCTCGTTCTTGAATTTTTTCAAAATGTTCTTCTGTATTCCATCCATAATTTGTACATTCAAAATGCTGAATACCGTCAAACTCAACCAAATATTCATTGTTAATATAAAAATCAAATTTAGCTAAAGCATTTGTATTTTTGAAGCGGCAAGAATCAAAAGTGGCCTGTTGAGTGAAAAAAATATTACGAGATTCAAGTAGTTTATAGATAGATAATTCTCCCTTGGATTTACTGCAACCGCAAGATGTTGTATGTCCACCAGTTAGGCTATATTGAATAATGGAAATTTCTTTACCACATTCGCATTTACAAATCCATTTTTTATCCACTTTTCCATTTTGTCTAATATGACTATTTTTGTCTTGTTTAATAACAGTTAATTTACCATAGATAGTTCCTGGTTTTACTTTAGTTTTATTATGTAAACAACCGCAAGAAGTGGTATGCCCGCTTTTTAAATGACAAGCAAAAACTTCAACGATTTCTCCGCAATCACATCGACATTTCCACTTAGTTCCACCATTACTTCCATTAGGAGCTTTGTCAATAACCGTAAGCATACCAAATCTTTGATTAAGTAAATCTTGTTTACTAGATTTGCCAAGTTTGCTAACATGGTCTCGTCGAACACATCCACACGAAGGTTTATGATTTTTATTGACTAAGTAATCACTTCTTACGATAACTTTATTGCCACATTCACAGAGGCACTTCCAATACGCTTTCTTATTATCTTGCCCTTTTACTCTATATAAAACTGTTAATCTACCAAAAACTTTTCCTCTTAAATCTTTGGCTCTTCCAACGGGACTCTCATCTTCGTACATATTATTCAACCTCTACTAAAATTATTATATTGTTATTTTCATTATTAAAACTAACATTCTTAATGATTTTGTTATAATAAGGTTCTAATTTATCTAAGGTTCTTCCAATCTTAGGACTACTGCCTATAATAATACGCCAACAATGTTCTCTTTCCTCAATTGAAGTAAGGAAATATACGCCCTCTAAATTACAGAGAGAAATAAATTGTTCTAAATTAATCATGTGTCTAAATTATCCTTTTTTTCATTTTCAAACGCCCCAATAACGAGTGGTTATTACTTCATTAAATTCTTGTTTGCTACGACGTCTCTTTAAATATAATCAAACTCATCCTTAACTTCAACTTCTTCATCAGTAAAACCATATTTTTCTAAAATTTTAACAATTTTCTCACTTACTCCCCTAGAATTAAAGTGAAGATAACCACCTACATTGTAACGAAAAGTTCTAATTAAATTAGATGAAGAAAGTTCTGCTAATATTTCAGAAGCAACATTTTGTGTCATTTTTTCACTTTCAATAGTTATATAATAATAATTCGCCATATTAATACTCCTTATTTCTTTTTATTTGATATAATTTTATTATATCTCATCTTACTAAAATTAATTTTGAGGCGGCACGAGTCACCGCTGTATATAACCAACGAGAATGTTCCTCTTTATTAAAAGGAAATTTTTCTTCAACTACCATAACTTTATCCCATTGCGAGCCTTGTGCTTTATGACAAGTAATTGCGTAGCCATAATCAAATTCAATAGGTAAAGATAACATATTTCCTTTATTCTGATGAATACGGTATTCTTCCTGCGGGGTAAAGATTTTTTCGTTTTTTTGTAAATAATTATAATCAATAGGTAAACCAAAGAAATTATATTCATCAAAATTAAGGTTGGTCATCATGGCGGTAATTGGTTTATTTAAATATGGTAAGTAAGTTGCATCTTCTAAATAATATTCATCTACTCGACCAATTGCGCCATTAATTAAAGGAATCTGACCATTAACATCAAAAACGTCCCAATTATTTCTTAAACAAATGAGCTTATCGCCTTTTACTGGCTCAGTTCCATAATTTAATAAATTCTGACGAATATGAGTGTTTAAATCTTTACGAGTTTGATTAGTAGCTACTAAAATCTGGTCAGCCCAAAGATACATACCATTTTGCACTTCACTTTTGCGCAATACTTGCACTTCTTTGCCTTTAAAATACTCTAATGGCTGCTGATTACGAATTAACATAGATAGCTGAATAATTTCTGAATCTTTAGCTTGGCGCATAATTTCATCTAAAAATACATGGGGATTATTTAATACCATATTATCACTAGATTTATCAATCGGAGGTAACTGGTATGGATCTCCTAAGGCCAGAACATGAACTTTATGACTTAATAATAAATCCCATAATTTTTTAGGAAGCATACTAACTTCATCTACCACTAAAAGCTTAAAAGGATATTCTAATTTAGTTCTCGCATTAAAAACATATTTGCCATTTTTAAGTCTTTTACAATAATAAAGTAATTTATGGGCAGTAATAGCATTTGGACAACCCTTTTCGCGCAATACAGAAGCAGCTTTACCAGTAAAGGTTACATATGCAACTTCCATAGGCGAAATACCCAATGCCGCAATAATATATTTAACTAAAGTTGACTTACCTGTGCCAGCATAACCAGATATGCAAGTCCAAGGTTGTTTTTCTTTATATCTAGCTAATGCGATTTCTAAACCTTCCTGCTGTTTTTGTGTAAGCTGCATATATTTTTCCTTTCTTACTTTTCCGTCCAAATTGTTTTAATAACAACAATTTCTTTAACTTCCGGAGGATTCATTTCTACTGGATATTCATAATACATATTCTCTTGACATTCTGTTAATCCTTCTTCATAAGAGCATCTAAAATATCTATTTTGAACTAATATATAAATATCATTAGTTCTTGTCCATCTGCGATTTTCTCCTGTATTTTCTTCAATCATTTTGCTATTTTCATAATCATCAAAATCACAAAAACAAATATCTTGCAATTCTCTTTCTGAAAATGTTTCATTATTATCATATTTAGATAAAAATTCCATGGTTGTCATTTCTCTTTTTCCTCTTTTCTTTTTTCTTCTTATATATATTATACTATAAAATATATAAAAAATCCAATAAAGAAAAGTCAAACCAAAATTTTGTAAACGTAATTTTAGTTTGACTTTTCGATTGTTTCCCCTGTCAACGCCCGGAGGATCTTATGATTTAAAAATAATACTCATATTTTTTCTGAAATTCATAGTCTTTAATCATAATTTGCGGTGTAGATTCACCAAGCCATTCGTTAGCCGCGCAAGTTCCTACTATATTAACAGTAGACACTCCCATATCATTGATTTGAAATTGTTCTAATTCTTCTTGAGAGCAATTAAATTTAATTAAACTAATGTTATTGGGTAACATAATTTTTAATGTATTTTTATTTTTACCCATAATATTTACATTATTTTTATTTAATTTAATATTTTCAACTGCAATCATAGGCTCTTCAATGGTTTGACCCCAAACAGTATCTAAATCAGCAACCTGTAAAATATCTTGACCAGACAAAGTATTAGATTGATAAATAAAATCTACTTGATAATTTGTGCTAAAATCTACATTTGCTAAAACTTTATTAGTATAATCAATAAAATCTTGAATTTTATCTTTTTTAATGCCAATACCAAAAGCGTGCTGATGCCCTGCGGCATAATCTAATAATTCAGAAGCTTCATATAAATCTTTAAAATCTAAAATTCTTGGGGCACGGCAACTACCTTCCCACAGTTCACCAGTATCACGCAATACACAAACTGGCTGTTTATAATGAGACATTAGCTGATTTGCCACCAAACCGCCCAAATTAGCTTCAATTTTATTGTTTTCGTCCAATAAAATAACAATTACTTTATTTTCACATAGATTTCGTTCATCTACAATTTTCTTTAGTTTTTCTAATCCTTCGTCACGACCTTCATCCTGCTTCTTTTTAACATTAGTGCAAGTTCTTACACTTTGCTCTACCAGTTCTTCCATTTCACCTTTATGGCCGCGTTTCGTAGAAGCAATTTCAGTTTTTGCTTTATATTCAAGCATAGAATCAAACAATAACATTTTTTGATCTTGAGTGCCAGAACGAACCATGCCATTTACATAAGGCGCCATATAAAAAGCTACAGAAGTAGGAGTTAATTTATCTTTCATAGAAAAACTATTCTTTTCAAATAATTTAACAAAAAAGGGATTTAATGGATTTGATAATCCTTTATCAATTAAATATTTAGTTTCAAAATTTTGTAAACTAATCATATCAGCAATCATACCCAAAGCTACTAAATCTAATCCTTCTTCTGCATAATGGGTGTTCATCATTTTATCAATATAAGAACAAAATTTATAGGCCATACCTACACCCGATAAAGTTTTATTATTATATTTTTCATCAAGCTGATTATTAATTACGCAAGCATCTAAAGAATAATAAGGAGCATCATGATGGTCAATTACTAATACATCAATATTTTTTTCTTTGAGCGCATGGTGAATTTCATAATCAAAAGAGGCGGAATCAATAGCAATTACCATCTGAATATTTTCTGGAATTTCTTCTAAAATTAAACCATGTTCTTTACCAAAATGAAAACCATATATAATGTTATTTTGAGTAAAAGAAGGAAATAATTTCCAAAGATAATTAAGGAAAAAGGCAGAACTTGTAATACCATCACAATCGCCATCAATCTGTAAAAAGATTTTATCATTTGCGGCAATATGCTTAATTAATAAAGTTACTCCCTCTTTTATATTGGTTAAATATTCCGGAGGAATAACATCGCTCGAAGTTGTATTTAAGTAATGTTCAATATCTTCTAATTCAAATCCTCTATTGGTTAATATGGTTTCTACTAAAGATAAATTTTTATAATCATTTTTAATCAACTCATATTTCATTTATAAGATTATCCTTTCTTTATATAATTGTAAAAATTTTTCTGGACCCTCGTCAACTGGAGAGGATTTATAATTAGTAATTTTGTTTTTGTCAAAGATTAAAGAAATGACCACATCATTTTTATATTTTTCATGAATCTTTTGTAATTTCTTAATCCATATTTTACTTTCTGTAGTATTTAATTCTTGAAACTGTCTATCAAAAGCTATGATAATTTCTTTAGCTCCTGCCTCAATCAATAATTGAATTTGATAGTTGGAAATATTACTACCACAACAAGCAACAGAGATATCATTCTCAATGCCAAAATAACTTTGATATTTTAAGCAACTTTTTTCACTTTCTAATACTATAGCCTTTTGCATAATTTTAATTTGATTTTTGCTATTATTTAAGTTATATAAATTTAATCCCAAAGGATGATTATATAAAACATTATTTATTTTAATTGGGCGATATTTACCATAAGTCTCCGCATCGTCTGCGCTTAGAGTTCTACCTCTTAATCCAATAAATCGTCCATCAATGTCATAATGTGGAATTGTAATTTGATTATTGCCAGCATAATAACCTATTTTAGCTTGATTCATTGATTCCTGCGTAATACCTTCATCAAGCCACGGTTTTATTTTAATCTGGTAATTTAAACGATTTAATATATTAAAATCATATTCTGGCAATATAATTTTATTATGGTTGTATTGTATATTATTTAAAGATTCATATCTATCTAAAATTTCCCAATCTTTATTTTCTATTGTTTCTTTTTGAGAAGCAGTAGCATCTTTAGACAAATTTAAAAAAGAAACTAACCATTGCATAGCATTATAGAGATTTAAATCTAAATGCTGCTGTATTTTTTTAGCTTTAATTATTAATTCAAAAATATCAAAACTTGATTCAGCACATCCAGTATAACAATGACACATCTGGCTATTAAAATAATAATATAATTTATGACTGCCTTCGCCATAACCATTATGACATATTGTTCTACCTACAATACAACTGCCATTGAGAATTGGGTCTGCGCCCAATTCTTCAAAAATAGAATAAATTTGTTCTACTGTTAGATTCTTTTTAATTAAATCTTTATCATATCTTATCATTCAAACACAATACTTTCTTCTTCATTAATACGAATTTTTAAATCTTCCATATCTAATAATTCATAACCATAAGTAGTAGCAAACATTGGAGTAATTCTACAACAACCTAAATTTGCTTTTGCCCATAAAATAATACCTTTATATCTACCACGTCGATTCTTATAAACAGAAATTTTAATCGTAGGTTTTTCAAATACATTACTTGCGAGAATCGGCTCTAAGGCTACGAGATCATCGTCTTGAACGGCCAATAACATTGAACCATAGTCGATCTTATCGGCTATGGATTTTGCTCCTCGCAGCAAGTTCTGATCCGGCGTTTTGGCTTCCCAATATTCACCAGATAACTGAGTAGCACTCATAATAAATACACCATATTGATTACAGATATCTTTTAATTTAGTAGACAACATAAATAAGATATTATCTTCTCTAAGTTTAACACCACCCGATCTGCGAGTTATCTCCTCAAGAATCTTCATGCTGGTGTGTATGTAGTCGTGAAACACATATTTTACATTATTGTCACGAATATTTTTCTTAATTGTATCTTCAACATCTTTTAAAGAAAAATCTGGCATAACTTCTATATACAAAGGACTATTACTTAAAATTTTAGCTGCTTCTAATACTCTTTTTTCCTCATCTTCTTCATATTCACCAGTTAAAATATGCTCCTCATTAACAAGAGAAAGAAAAGCAAGCATCATAGTCTGAACTTCTTCAAGTTCCTGTTCAGTTGTAATAAATAAGGTTGGCTCAGCCAAACCATTTCCAATCCATCCAAAATTTTCATCATAAATTTTATTACAAGCAATATTGCACGCATCAGCTATCATCGATCTCGATTTACCAACACCAGTAGCTGCAGATCTAAGATAAAATTTCTTTAATCTAGCTCCTCTAGTTACGGTATTAATCAAAGGTCCATATAATGGAACACCAGCCTCAGGATGTTCTTTAAATTTATCAATTAAACCAAAAATACCTTCGCCCGCTTGAGACACTTCACCAAAATTATTATCCGCAAATCGCATTCTAATAGATTCAATTCGTCCATCAATTTTATTAGCAATTTGATCAAGCGTCATATTGTCTAACTGTTCTTCTTGTAATTGTTTTTTCTTAACATCTAAAATATTATCTGGGTCATAAATTTCAGATACATCAATGCCGTAATTATCATAAGCGCGCAATAAAGTTAATTTTTTTAATCTATTATAATAATAATCAAAAGCAGACGGAATTGCTTCTTGAGATACTTTTGTGAGCCATTCTTCGCCCTTGTTAGAATTAAAAATTGCTAAACTTTTTGGGCGTCCTTCTAAAAAATCTGATATACTTTTTAGCGTTACTTCTGTAGCACCAAGCTCCCAAATTTTATAAATCGCACCAAACACCACTCTATGAAAATCATTAGTAAAATCTTCATCAATAATATTATATTTATCGGTTAAACTTAACAAACTTGGATTATTAAATACACATCCAATAACCTGTACCGTGCTAACCGTATCAATATATTTAGATGGCATATTACTCCTCCATTTCGTCCAAGAAAGTAAATAATTTGCGTTTCTTTATATTTCTTTCTGGTCTTTCTATATGTATAATTTTTTCTGTGGGTTTATAAGCTTCAATATGTTTTTCTTCATTTTGTTGTTGCGCTAGCCATAAATCATAATAATATCTATATGCTTTGTCATAAACATAAGGAACAATACCAATAGATTTATTGGCTTTTTCTATAGAATTTTGTTTTACTTCGTAAAAATAAGTTAAAGACTTTAAAATTCCAGAATAAGTATATTTATAATCTTGAACAAAAGTTTTTATCATCTTTTGGGTGCGCGGATTGATAAAATCTTCACCAAATAATTTAAGAATATACTGTTCAAGCATTTCTTTATCTGTTTCTTCTTTTGTTTTTTGCTGCTCCTTTTGAAGTTGACAATTTTCATGAGCATATCTATTACCAATTTTAACAAATGGAATTACATTAGCATCAAAATATTCTTCACAAAATTTACATTTTACAGTATGTTTTTTAGCCATTTTTTCACCCACTTTCTCTATAATAATATTATACCATATATTTATAAAAAAAACAAGTCGAGTATCTACCTCGACTTGTCATTTTATTTTTTTATTTTACATTAATTCTTCTTTAATCTCTGTAACAATTAAATAAACTAACTCTGCCTGAGACGGAGAAGTATCTGCAACTTTTTTGCCTTTTCCTAAATACTTATCAACACAAGTAACAATCTTATTACCATTTTTCGGATCTTTCTGCATTAAAGAACCAACCAACTGCTGGAATTCCTCTACAAGAGCATCATGGTCATATTCTTTGACAGTTACATGATCCATCTTTTCATCGGTGACAAAAGCATTATTGGTTTCATTAGCTTCTCTATCAATAGCATCATTTAATGCTTTGGTTAAAGAATCATAACTAAATTCAATTTCACTCGCAATGTATTTAAAGCGTCCACCACAAACAATACTGTTATCAGAAGATCTTAAAGTTAAAACAACCTTGCCGCCCTGGTCAGTCATTTTCGGATGAGCGTAACCAATTAAGTCAGCCATATTTTCAATAATCGCGCAAGCAGAAGATTGCATAGAAGAACAAATCTGCTGATATTCAAGACCATCTTTCGGTTTAATAGTTTTTTCTTTTGCGTGACTTAAGAATACTACCGCATAACCTAACTGGGTGATCGATCGGAAAGTGTCCTCAAATTCTTTTTTGTATTTAGACCAACCGTTCGTAGACCAACCACCATCACCGATATTTTCAATGTCAAGCTGATTACAGATATATTTCTGACAATAATCAGCAGCTAAGTCAACAGTATCAACAATGATCGATTTAAAACGTTCTTTAACCTCTGGTTTTTTCAGTTCTTTTACAACCTGTTTAATATCGCCCCAAGTGGTAATATCCTGAGCAATAACGCCCGGTAAAGCGTTATAACCACGCTCAGTTGCTAAAAGCAAAGCTCCCGGCATCTTGGAACCAAAGGTTGTTTTACCAACCTTCGGCGGACCATAAATCAAAGTAATATAACCACTTAAATCTCGACTAACCTTGTGCGGCTCTAAAGCTAATAAATTAATAGATGCCATAATTAAAATACCTCTCTTTTATTTATTAGAAATCGTAAACAGCAACCGGACCACTCGGTTTAGACATATTTACTGCCGGAATGTTTTTAGAATTTTTATAATCATCCTGTCGTTTCTTCATAGCTGCCAGATTAGTTTCTCTTGCCGCAATCAACTCATTTAATTCAGCAACAGTAATAGTTTCCTCAGAATCAAATTCATAAGATTCACGTCTTACACCAGTAATAACATAATCTTTTCTACTGGATTTAGTTTCTCTTACATAATCCTCACCAAAAGCAGATTCCTCAACAATACGTTTTACAATAGATTCAGAAATCTGTTTACCCCATACATTGGTAAATACCGGATTTCTCTGAGAGATTTCTAAACTCTCAAAATAATCCATAGCTTTTGGATTGGTTACACTAAATTCTACTGGTAATAAAGATTTTCTAAAATCAAAGATAGCACCTTTTAAGATAACCTTTTCCGAAATACCTCTATCTTCATCAGCATCTTTACGAATACAGCCAGTAATTAACATATCACATTTAAAGGTTGCTCTATCTGCTTCATTCTGTTTCATTTCTGCCGGACTCATTACATGAATAAAGCCACCTTCATTACGTTTAGCACTTACTAAAACTTCCTGACCAGTTTTATTACTATAAAACTCATTTAAAGCAAGAGCAGAATCAATTCTAACCACAGAAGCATTTTCTTTACCAGCGCCCATTACAGTTTTTAATTCACCATCAATAATTTTCTTTAAGACGGTATAATTACCATTAGCAGTGCCAGAAGCATAAGTAGCTACCACATAAGTATAATGAACATCAACAATATTAGTGCAATTATTATCAGTAGCAATACTTACTTTACCAGTAATAAACTCAGTGCCTGGAGCCTTGGAATCTTTACCAGTTACTTTAACCTTTAAATCATGTTCGTATAAAAAACCTTCTACATAACTTTCGTTCATAAATTTTTTCTTCATATTACTTAGTTCTCCTCATTTTTACCTTTTTCAGTTAATGCGTAAGATGCCGGATCCTGTCCGAGTTTTTCTACAAAACCATTCTCTACTAATTTTCTCATTGCGCCAGCTACTGCTTTCGGATTGATACCCAAACCAGCAGCAATCTCTTTAGCATAATAAGAATCTTTTTCCTCAAAATTCTCTTTTAAATAATCAAGAATTCTGCGGCCATTTTCAGTAATTAACGGTTTTACTTTTTCCTGTTTGTTTTTTAATGCTTCCCAATAATCAAGAGCATCATTAGAGATTGCTACCTGAGATTCGGAAATTAACAGTTCAACATACTTGATAAATGCTTCTTTTTTGGTCATTTGATTTTTTTCCTCTTTTCTTTTGATTATGTATATATTATATCATATTTTTTATTAAAAATCAATTATTCTTCTTTTTCTTTGAATTATCAGTAGCAGTTTTATTACAAGGATAAGTCTCTGGACAATGACCTAAAACCGCACATTTTGGTTTGAAATAATTATCTACAATATATTTCCATTCCGAAGAATAACTACTTAATGCTTCTTTAATATCATTAAATAATTCTCTATATTCCCAATAAGCTCTTTTGCATTCTCTCTGATGAGACATATCAATGAGATTGCGCAAATTATGCTTACAAACAACTTTTGTCTCCATGCCAAGAGGTAATAACATAGAACTATCTTCTCTTGGAATTTCTAATGCTTCTAACTCTCTCATGGACTGTAAAATATTACCCATAGCAAGCATATAAATTCTTTTTGCTTCATCATTATCTTCAATAGTATGGGGAACTACATAGTCAAAACCATTTTGATATTTAATATATCTTGTAGATGCTTGTAAACGAGTAGGCATACCGCCCAAATGAGTATACCATTCTCTAATTACTTTTGCGCTATATCCATCTAAAATAAGATAAATATCTGGAAATTCTAAAGTGCGTCCATGATTAGCTTTTAAACAATCTAAGCCTCTTTGGTAATTACGATCTTTATCGCTAGTATTTGTGCCATAACAGATACCAGCTTCTTCACCAATTAAAGTAATTGGATCTTTAACCGTTCTTTCTTGAATTATTACTTTTCCCATTTTTAATTAATCCTCATCAGATAAACAATATCCTCTTAAAATTGCCTTTTCATCAATAATATATTTAACAAAATCTTCCAATTCGTCAATTACATATCCGTTTTTATTAAATTCTTCAAGATTAAGCACATCGTAATAGCTAATGAAATTAATGCCAGTAATTCCATAAGCCCATGCCTTGGATCTCATCGCCGGAGGGTTTTTACAAACAAAATCATAACCCTTTTCTTTTGCGATTAACATTAAACGACTAGTTTTTCCGGAACCTTTAGCATCAATAATTTTAAACATAAATTCATCATCCATTTCCTATTGTAGAATTATAACCATATTCATAGCTTTGATAGCATTTAATCCAATATTTCTCTTTTTCATTTAAATCATCTTTATTACAATATTCTAAAATTTCAAAAGAGAAATTCTCAACACCTTCAGCCTTCATGGCTTTGTATAGTTTTGTATTAGAAGTAGAGGAGGCAGCGCCCAATCCACAACGAATATGGGTTTTTAATCTTTCTTGTAAAGTGACAGACTGGCCTATATAAACTTTTTGATTATTTAAATTAGTAATTTTATAAATACCAACAGTAGAAGAAGAATTAATAATTCGATTTAATAAATCTTTGGTTGGGGTTTTAAAATAAACATCCCAAATAATTTTATTAATCGATTCTTTTGAGCGAATAAAAGAATTAGATAATTCACGCAATTTATCTATCTCAAGAATTTCTTCGTTAGTTAAATTAATTCTGTAAAAATTAATTTTATCTAATTTTTCTTGCTCTCTGCGCTCATTGGCTATATGAGCCGACAAAGTTTCTTCTTTAGTTTTTAAGGCCTCGGTTAGCTTTTGTATAGATTTTTCAAGTTCAGAAGCTGTATTGGCATATTGTGTCATACAATCTGCCATAGCATCTAAATATTGTTGTCTATATTCTTCAATTTCTTCATTGTATTTTTTTTGCTCTGCTTCAGCGGAAAGCGAAAGTTTTTCTTGCATTGTCGCCATAGAGCTGTTATAAATACTCTCCGCTTGGGTTTGGACATTTGATACTGCGCTATTTAATACAGATTGCTGTATTTCCAAAGCATTAATTTCTGTCATTAAGCTACTTTGTTTTTGCTATAAATCATAATTTCTTTGCTCAAGCGCAGAATTTTTAGCATCCATTTCAGTATTGTATTCTTTAATGACTACAACTTGTTTCTTAAGCTTATGATACTAACGTAATAAAGCAAAAAATGCGAATGAAGCCAATAAAAAAATTACACCAAGAACACAAATAATAATTTGGTAATCTTTCATATAAAATAAAAAAGAGGTGAATAAAATTTTATTTTTTTCACCTCTTTACTCCTTTTAATAATTACTCAGCGGATGCTGCTTTTGCTTTATCTTCTGCCGGAATTACATACTCCATACCTTCTTTGGTAAGACGTAAATATTTAACTTTCTTATGAGAGCCATCATCACACTCAATCTCATCTTCACGTCTAACGCCTAAACCTTTGGTCTGTAAACCACGAGTAAATGCGCCATCAACGATTTTTTTGTCAAGACCTAAAGCCTCGCCAACTTCCTGAGCAGTAAACTCCTCATACGGATGAGCCTGTAAGAATTCAATTACTTTAATAGTGTTCGGTTTTAATGCCATGATTTTAAATCTCCTTTTTTATAATTATAATTAATTTTTTATTATGTATATATAATACCAAAAAATTTTATTAAAATCAAATTTCATCTAAAATTTCTTGAACATATATATCAATAGTAAGTAAATCATTTAGATTTGTAATTTTTGAAGTTAATTCTTCAATTTTTTCTAAACAACGATCTCTTTCGTCCTGGGAAGTTGCCTGCGCAATGCCCATTTCATACTTTGCAATTTTTTTAGCAATTTTAAGAAGTTCTTTGGTAGTCATTTTTAATTTCCCTTTTTCTTTTGTGTTTTATTATGTATATATTATATCAAATATTTTTTATAAAATCAATAAAATCACTTTCAGTTAAAATAGGAATATTTAATTGTTTAGCTTTTTTGTTTTTAGAAGATTCAGAAGTGGAATCGTTATTAATTAAATAATCAGTTTTAGAACTAACTGAATCAACAACACGGCCGCCCAATTTCTCTATTTCAGCTTTTAATTCACTTCTATTTTTATATATATAGGTTTTACCAGTAATTACAAAAGTTTTACCAGTTAAAGATTTGTCATCTTTATTTTCTGTCACATCTTCCGTTTTTAAGGTAAACAATTTATATAATTCTTTTGCTTCTTCATAATCATGATTTAACAAAGCATACTCTTTTTCAAATCCAAAACCATCTAATTTAGCAAAAGAATACTTAGAATCAATTAACTGAATAAAATCTTCAAAAGTCTTAATCTTAGTTTGCTCAATTAATTTTTTAATATTGCTGCGCCCAATTAATGGAATGCCGAGAGCAGTTAAATAATCTTCTAAAGTAGAATTAATTAAAGCATTATCAATAGCATCTAAAATATTGTCTACAGACTTCGGACCAAAGCCTGGTTTTTTAATCCAATCTTTTCTATAAACTTTTAAATTAAAAATATCAGTTAAATTATTAACCCAATTCCAATCAATTAATTTTTCTAAAGTTGCTTTAGACAAACCTTTAATGTCTAATGCTTTTTTACTACAAGCGTGTTCTAAAATATTAATAATTTTTGCGCAACAAGCAGAATTAGTGCAATACAAAAACTCAGATTCATTCTCCATTGTGCTAATCAACTCTTCCCCGCAATACGGACAAAACAGGGGAACACCAATTATTTCATATTTTAACCATTTGTCTCTATCATTCTCAACTTCTGCGCTTTCCACCTGAGGAATAATCATATTAGAACGAAAAACTTTGATTTTCTGACCACGCCACGGACTTCCTCCATTAAAAAGCTTCAACATAACGCTAAGATTATGTAAACTTGCTCTTTCAACAATTGCTTCATTAATTTCAATCGGCTCAAAAACAGCAATAGGAGTTAACTGACCTGTGCGCCCCATAGACCAAACAATATCTAATAATTTGGTTTCATATAATTCATCATAAAATTTAAAGGCATAAGCAGCTTTACTATGATGATCGGTATTTCCTAAAGAATTACCATAAGATATACTATCAAATCGTGCGACAATACCATCAATTGGATAGCCATATTCATTTGCTAAATCTTTTAAATGTTCCCGTGCATCAAAACTTAAATCATTAATCCACGGAACAACAGTAAAACCCAATTCATTGGTCATTTCAAGTTTTTTACTAAAAGAATCAATTTCTTCAAAGCCTTTTACAATATTCCATACAACAAAAGTAAGATGACGCTGCGCGCATTCATTACTATCTAATAAACGAATTGCGCCGGCAGCAAAATTGCGCGCATTAGAATATTCCTCGGAATGATATTTATAGAAATCCGATTTAGTGCAGAGAATTTCTCCATCAACCACCAATTCTTCTGTATAAGGAATAGACTGAGGAATATTTTTAACAACTTTAGCATTGTGCAAAATATCTTCACCCTCAATACCATTACCACGAGTTTCGGCAGATACTAATATACCATTTTCATATTTTAAAGAGCAAGTTAAGCCATCTAATTTTAACATACCTACTGCATTTTTATCTTTAAAATAAGCTTTAAATTCTTCCCAGTCTTTGGTTTTATCAAGAGAAAGCATGGGGTGGTTATGCTTAACTTTATTTAATTCATTTACGATATCGTAAGAAATAGATTGAGTTGGAGAAACTGGATAAATAATTCCAGTTTCTTTCTCCAAATCTTTTAATTCAAAATATAACTTATCCCATTCAGCGTCGCACATATAAGGATTACCTGTATCATATGCTTTTGTTGCTGAATTTAAGCGAAAAATTAAATCGTTAATTTTTTCAATTTTAGATAAATTATTCATTTATATACCTCTTTACACTTTGCTAACAGATACAATATCGCTATCTTTAATAATAGTATTACCAGTAGAAACTCGACCTAATTCTGGAATATCAGTTGAAGAAATACAAATAGATTTCTGGCTACCCAACACTAATATTTTATCCTCATTGGATAACATAGTTGCGGAACTAATATGTTCAGCTTTGGAGCATTTCACACCTTTACCTGCGCGTTTCTGACTTGGCAACTCCTCAAGTCCCATTTTTTTACCATAACCATCTTTGGTAAAAATGCCTAATTTTTCACCTTTATTTGTAATTGGCAAACCACATACAACCTGATCGTCCTCGGACAAAGCAATTCCTTTAACACCCATACTCACGCGACCCGTTTCGCCCACTTCTAAAGAATTAAATTTAATGCCATAACCATTCTGAGTTAAGATGATTACATCTTCTGCGTTGATTAAAAATACACTAGCAAGAGAATCATTGTCTTTCATTTTGATTGCAGGAATACCTGTTTTCTTTTTGGTTTTAATATATTCATCTAAACTAGTTTTCTTAACCATACCATTTTTAGTAATAAACATAACATAGACATCTTTTGTCTGTTTATTAACAGAATGAATCACAGATACTTCTTCATTTAAATCCATAGTAATTAATGCTTTAATAGACTGCCCTTTGGAAATATTACTTCCCTCCGGAATATCGTTGACGCTCAATCTATACATATTACCTTTGTTGGTAAACATAAGTAAAGAATCTGTAGTATTAGTGCGAATTGCGCTTGCAGTAATATCTTCCTGGGTTTTTACACCTTTACCATTGCGTTTCTGAGTTTTAAAATTAGAACTTGGCACTCGTTTAATAGTGCCTGCTTTGGTGGTGATTACTACACACTCTTCTGGCTCAATTAAAATTTCTTCTTTATCT
>JAEIGA010003633.1_pt1 | contig 24086 bp, 19 predicted proteins | sample 9270691 | NCBI WGS metagenome assembly JAEIGA01 (sample SAMN17057246, study PRJNA624740) | gut metagenome | biome: biome; isolation source: fecal sample | host: Bos grunniens | place: China: Xizang | collected 2019 | reverse complement strand
CAGCATCTAACGGCGATGTGGCCGATTTCCTTGCACTGCAAGAGCGTTTGCAGGCACTTACAACAATATACACATCATTGACGCAAGGCACTGCTGACCGCAACCACATCTACCTCACACCCACCACCTATAATGTAGGTTCAGATGAACACTACACTAACGCCGACAGCATACGCATACAGCAAGCTAACGACGAAATGGAAGAGGCCAAACTAAACAGGGATGAATATGAACCGTTCCGTTTTCCCAATGGCGACACACGCAAGGAGCTTCTGATACGTTCACGCTATCTACTCTTCAAATCTGCTGACAAATGGACTAATAGACAGAAAGAACGAGCTACAATACTGTTTGAAGAATATCCCGACTTAAAGAAAGCTTATGGTTTGTGTCACTCATTAAGAATGATATTCTCCAAAAACCTCATAAAGGATGCTGCAAGGCTGTCTATGGCAAGGTGGTATAATCAGGTCGAGGAAGCCGGATTCAAGTCTTTCAATACAATCGCTGCAACATTTTACGAACACTATGATGAGATACTGAACTTCTACGAGAACCGTTCGTCGAATGCGATGGCGGAGTGCTTTAATGCTAAAATCAAACTTTTCAGAGCAAACTTAAGGGGTGTGGTTGATAAGAAATTCTTCCTTTTCAGAATTTCAAATTTATATGCTTACCCACAGTAAATTTCTACTGAGCCCATTAATTTCCTTGAATTAAGTTTCTACATACGAAAAGGAAAGTAAGTGTTTTTCTCTTACTTTCCTTTTTTGTGATCCCGACAGGATTCAAACCTGTAACCTTCTGATCCGTAGTCAGATGCTCTATTCAGTTGAGCTACGAGACCGTTGATAGTCGTTGTCGTTTGACGTGTGCAAAGGTATGGCTTTTTTTTGAACTTGCAAAACTATTTGGCTTTTTTTTGAGCTAATTTTTATTTTTTTCTCTTTTTCTATTCCCAATCATTCGAAATGTCTCTATTTTATCTTTTTCTTACCGTTCTCTTGCTTAATCATTTTCTCTATGAAGTCCATTTCTGAAAGTATTTTCTTTTGTCTGCTCTTTACAAACTTGGTTGGTTTCTTTGAACTGTAAAGGATAGGGTTGGGTAGAGTGGCTGCTATAAGTGCGCATTCTGCACGTGTAAGTTTGTCGGGTGTCTTGTTGAAGTGTTCTTTAGATACAGCAGCAATGCCATATAACCCTTTTCCCATTTCTATGCTGTTGAGATATACCTCCATTATCCTCTCTTTTCCCCAAATAAACTCTATGAGAACAGTGAAGTATGCTTCGAGGCCTTTACGGGTCCATGTACGGCTGTTCCAAAGGAATACGTTCTTTGCTGTCTGTTGACTGATGGTGCTTGCGCCTCTTACGCGTTTTCCCTTCTTGGCCTCCTCACGTGCCTTTTTAATCTGTTCCCAGTCGAATCCGTTGTGTTGGGTGAAGTGGCTGTCTTCCGACGATATCACTGCAATTGCCATGTCGGGAGCAATCTTTTCGATAGGGGTCCAGGAGTGGTTGATTGGAATTCCTTCGTTGAATTTCTTAATAAGCATCAATGGTGTCCCGGGAACTGGCAGGAATGCATAAACGGTTACCCACAGGAGTGTGGATATTATTATGCACAGAAATGTCACAAGACAACATTTGAATATCCTGAAGAGTATATTTCTGCGGACAGGCTCTTTGCTTTGCTTTGCCTTCTTATTACTTTGCTGCATGCATCAGGTAAAGAGAGAGATCGAAATAGACACGACGGCTGTTGTATTCTTCAGTAGGCTCAACCGATATTATGTTGCATAGCGTTTCTGTATCGAGTTGACGCGAATACTCTTGCGTGAGCTTTAGCCCGCTATAGAGTACATGGTCTTGGTCGTCGGGGCAAATGACTTTCAAGGCTGTGTCTGTTCGTTTGCCGTCGCCGTATTCCATTATCATTCCAATGATTCCAAGATATTTCTTTACGTAGGGTTGAGATATACTTTTATCTTTTCCTGTACTTTCTGCTGTTCGCCATGCGTAGAATAGCGCGTTAAGGCTCACCGGATTGGTCTCCAATACTTTGACTGCAGTATTGTATGCTTCTTCGTATTTCCCCTGTTCATACAATTCTTTTATGGCTTTCTCGTTTTCGTTGTTGCCGGGATTGTATGCTTCGGTGAATGCGTGCCCGTAATATACGAGTGCGATGTCGTCTATGCGAATCATCGGGTCGTCGTTCCTGTATATCTGCATTATGTCGTTAAAATACTCTTTTTCGTTCTTTACGACATCTTCAATTGTCTTGAAATCGAGTATGTTCTGTGCTGCTGCCAACAATGTCACAGCGGACAGCACTATGCTTGCAAAAATCTTTTTCATGTTGTTATAGTTTGAATTCAAGGATTATGCCGCTGTTTGCAGGTACTGTAACAACAACCTTGTCGATAGGGTTCATGTATACCTCTGTCTCGGTGTTGCTTACAAGTTCTATTGCTTTCTGCGGTTTGTTGCTGTATGTAGCGCCGAAGAATGCAAAGGCCTCCTCGGGTACCGTTATATCGCACTCTTTGTCGCTGTCGCTGAAGTTGGCAACTATGAGCAGCAGTTCTTTCTCTTTTCCGCGAAGATACGAGAATATGTGGTTGCTGTCATATCTGTCGCTGTATTGGTTGGCATATTGCAAGCCATAGAATTCTCCTTCTTTCAATGCCTTGCTGCTGTTGCACAGGTTCAGTATGTTGGCATAGAATGATTGTAGGGCGGTCTCTTTTTCGGTAAGCTGTTCTCCCGTGTAGCTGCCGTCACCTTTCCAACGGCGCAGTGTGTCGATGCTCCAATAGTCGAATATCGTGGTGCGGCCGTCGACACCGCTGTAGCCTTCCTTGTCCATGCCGCGCTCTCCAAGTTCCTGTCCTGCATATATCATGAACGGCTGTGTGCCTATTGTCGCCGATACAATCACTGCGGCAAGGGCTCTTTCGGCATTTGCAGCAAAGAAGTCGGATGCAATGCGCTGTTCGTCGTGGTTCTCAAGGAATGTAAGCATATTCTCGCGGATGTCGGCTGTGCTTTGCAGGGTATAACTTATTTCGTTGGCCGATGTCTGTCCGCACATCACGTTGCGAAGTGTGTCGTAAAGTCCTACTTTGTCGTACAGATAGTCGAAACCGCCATCCTTTATGAAGGAACGGTATATGTGGGGCTGGTATATCTCGCCGATGAATATTATTCCGGGGAATTCTTCCTTTATCTTGGGAACTGCCCAATTCCAGAACTCCACAGGTGTCATCTCTACCATGTCGCATCTGAAACCGTCAATCCCTTGTGCTGCCCAGTAGCGGAGTATCTTCAGCATCTTTACCCATGTATTGGGTATCGGTGAGAACTGTCTGCTTCCGGTGCGGTAGTTTATTCCATAGTTCAGTTTTACTGTATCGTACCAATCGTTACGTGACGGTGAACCGAAACAGTCGTTTCCGGTGGCACGCAACGGGTTCTCGGAATACTCCTCCCCGGCACAATCTTTTGCATCGATGTTGCAGCCGAAAGACTGTTCTCCAAGATAGTAGAAATTGTTATGTCCAGCAAAAAATGTACTTTTGTCGTCAAATGCTCCGAAACTGTATGTTCCGTCGGGTGTGTTGTCGCTGTAATATTGGCGTGCAACATGGTTGGGGATATAGTCGATAATGACTTTAAGTCCGGCTTTATGCGTGCGGTCAATAAGCGCCTTGAACTCTTCACGGCGTTTTGATACATCTACAGCAAGGTCTGGGTCATTGTCGTAGTAGTCTTTGATGGCATAGGGTGAACCTGCCTCGCCTTTTACAGTTGCGGGGTGGTCGGCAGGAATGCCATGATTCGCATAGCCGGTACGTGTCGTGTGTTCTATCACGCCTGTGTACCACACGTGTGTCACGCCTAACCGGCGGATGGCGCGAAGTGCTTTCGGGGTTATATCATTGAATTTGCCGCAGCCGTTGTGTTCTATTGTTCCGTTGGCAATACAATCTTTTGTACTATTGCCAAAAAGGCGAGGAAGAAGCTGGTAAATTATGGTTCTTGACATGTCGGTATGCTTTTTTATTTTTCAATGACTGCCTGTATTTTCTTTATTAGGCCTTGCTGTACATTGCCTGGGCCACATTCTGTAAATGTCGTTGCACCGTCTGCAATCATCCTTGTTATGGTTTCTGTCCAGCGTACAGGCGCTGTGAGCTGGGCTATCAGATTTGCCTTTATCTCTTCGGGTGCTGTGTGTGGCATGGCGTCAACATTCTGGTAGACCGGGCATCGTGGGGTGGAGAATGGGGTCTCCCTTATTGCAACCTCAAGTTCCTCCTTTGCCGGTTGCATGAGAGGGGAGTGGAACGCACCGCTTACACTTAATGGGAGTGCGCGTTTCGCTCCGGCAGCTTTCAATGCCTCGCAGGCTTCGTTGATGCCCTCAATGCTTCCCGAAATTACAATTTGTCCGGGGCAATTATAGTTGGCAGCCACTACAATGTGCCCTTTCTCGCTTATACGTGAGCAGACTGTTTCAACAACACTGCTTTCAAGCCCTATAATGGCCGCCATTGTCGATGATTGCATGTCGCATGCTGCTTGCATTGCCAATGCACGTTTGTACACCAGTTTCAGACCGTCCTCGAATGTGAGGGCACCGGCGGCTGTCAGTGCCGACAGTTCTCCGAGTGAGTGACCTGCAACCATGTCGGGTACAAATGCTTCGCCTTCTGCAAGCGCGGTTATTACTGAATGAAGAAAAACTGCTGGCTGTGTTACTTTGGTTTGCTTCAAGTTCTCTTCGCTGCCATTGAACATTATGTCTGTTATGCGGAAGCCAAGTATGTTGTTGGCTTTTTCGAAATATTCTTTTGCAACAGGATTGTTCTCGTAAAGCTCTTTTCCCATTCCGCTGAACTGTGAACCCTGTCCTGTAAAAACGTACGCTTTCATCTATTATATTATTTAAAGTATAGTGATTCTTTTCTGCAAAGATAGTCATTTTTTTTTGCTAATTTATGTTTTTCTCCTTTTATAACACCGCAACGTTCTATCTATCGGTTTTGACGATAGCTGTTATCGCAAAAATAGATAAATCAATAATGTGAATAATGATTATAGATTGTAAATTTGTCGAAATTTTGGTTAAAGCATATCTGTAAATATATATTCATCAATTTAAATAACCAATTATGTTTAAAAATTTCACGGGATACAATGTTCTGGAGAAGATTCAGAAGAAGAAATCCCACAAGAGAGAGAGGAAATTTCCTCTTAATGCAATCAAGTTTCTCTTCATTGCAACCATTGCTATCGTAGTGGCTTTGTTGCCATCGTCAGCTTTCGGTATCGAAGGTCTTACAGATGTTCACCAGCGCATTATCGCTCTGTTTGTCTTTGCTGCATTGATGTGGCTTACCGAGGCAATGCCGTCATGGGTGACATCGATGATTGTCGTTACTGTGATGTTGTTTACTGTCTCGACAAGTGCATTCAACTTCTTGCGTCCCGAGAACAATGCAGGCCTTGTTCCGTTCAAGAGCATTATGGCTTGTTTCTCGAACCCGACTATTATGCTCTTCATCGGAGGTTTTGTGCTTGCAATCGGTTTGACAAAAGTTAAGCTCGACGTGGCGCTCGCACGAGTGATGTTGAAGCCTTTCGGAACACGCTCGGAGATTGTGTTGCTCGGTTTTATCCTTGTAACAGCTATTTTCTCGGCATTCGTGAGCAATACAGCAACAGCTGCAATGATGCTTGCTTTCCTTACTCCGGTTCTCCGTTCATTGCCGGCTGACGGCAAAGGACGTATCGCTCTTGCACTTGCAATTCCTGTAGGTGCCAACCTTGGCGGTATGATTACTCCTATCGGAACACCTCCGAACATGATTGCCCTTGACTATCTTTCTTCTCAAGGTATGGGTATCAGTTTTGTAGACTGGACCATAAAGATGGCACCGTTTGTTATTCTCCTGCTTGTACTCTCATGGATGTTGCTTCGTGTACTTTTCCCGTTCAAGCAGAAGAATATCAAGATTGAAATTGAAGGTGATATACGTTGGGACTTCAAGACATGGTCGGTTGTCGCAGCCTTTGTGGTAACAATTTTCATGTGGATGTTCGGTACAGATATATGGGGTATCGATACCAATGTTGTCGCAATGATTCCTATTGCAATATTCTGTGCAACAGGTATACTTACACGTCGCGACCTTGAGGAAATCAACTGGAGCGTACTATGGATGGTTGCCGGTGGTTTTGCATTGGGTGTGGCTTTGAACTACAAGGATGCATACTCTCCAAGCCTCAGCAGCCTTATTGTCGAGTCGGTTCCGTTCGGTAACTTCTCACCGATTATGGTTATGATTCTCGCAGGTCTCATCTGCTTCGGTTTCTCAAACTTCATCTCTCACTCAGCTGCGACATCTTTGCTCGTTCCTGTACTTGGAGTTGTTGCAAGCGGTCTCGGTACTGCACTCGATGGCGTGGGTGGTGCACAGGCGATGCTGGTAGGTATTGCTATTGCATCTTCAGTGTCAATGATTCTGCCGATAAGTACTCCTCCAAATGCCATCGCGCATTCAACAGGCTTTATTGAGCAGAAGGATATGATGAAAGTCGGTATTGTAGTAGGTATAATGGGTCTGGTACTCGGCTACTGCATGCTGATATTTATCGGATTCTAAAATTATATCATAATATCTTTCGCTTCACAAACCAAAATTTTGGTTTGTGAAGCGATTTTCTTATATTCGCGCCTGTAAATAATTTCCGCTATATGGAATTACGTCACCTTAAGTATTTTGTAAAAAGTGCCGAATATCTTAATTTTTCTGTTGCAGCAAAGCATCTTTTCATAACGCAAAGCACCTTGTCGCAACAGATAAAGCAGCTTGAATTTGAACTTGGATTTGAACTTTTCAGGCGCAACAGTCGCCATATATCGCTGACGGAAGCGGGTGAGGAGTTCCTTCCGTTTGCGCGTAAAACAATCTTGGATGCCGAGGACGGTGTACAGCGCTTGTACGACTTGCAGCACGTCAAGACCGGAGTCCTGCGTGTCGGGGTGACATACAGCTTGAGTACGGTGCTTACTGAGGGACTGATAAGTTTCATGAAGGCGTTCCCGGGTATCAAGCTTGAGATATTCTACAAGACTGTAGACGAACTGCTGTTGTTGTTGCGTGAGCATAAGGTTGATTTTGTCCTCTCTTATAAACCGTTGTCGGGTGCTTCGGATATTGACTCCGTACCGCTTTTTGAGAATACTCTTGCTCTTGTTGTTTCAAAGGAGCATCCACTCTCTTCACGCAAGACAATATCATTGCAGGAGTTGTCGGCCAAACCGTTGGTTCTCCCGTCGAAAGGGTTGCAGGCGCGCACTATGCTCGACAAACTTCTTGAGGGCAAGGGTGTCGATTTGCAATACAAACTGGAACTCAATGAGACCAATATCCTTTTGCAGTTGGTTGCCACCGGTAACTTTGCAACAATACTTTCAACTTCTGCAGTATTTGGCAAGACGCGTTTCAAAGCCATACAGCTCGAAGAGGATGGCAATGTTATGGAGGCTTCGCTTCTGCGTCTCAAAGGCACATATCAGAAAAATGCTGCCAAGGAATTTATTGATATCCTTATGAATACCGAGGCTGTGAAACGTCGTCTGATGAATATGTTTGAATAACCGTTATAAATATCAGCAAATGAAACAGTTTTTTACTCTTGTTTCGTTATTGTTCTTTGCCATTATTCCGATATTGGCACAACAGGGTAGTGTGGGACTTGACACATACACAGTTTCCAACTATTTCACATCCTCATTGGATGGAGTCGACAATGAGTATTCCCTTGATTATCCAATCCCGGCAAGGGATATAGCTGCTACCAGGGAGCTTGTGTGGTCTTTGTGGAAGGATGCTGTCAATGACTATCCCGAAGAGAAACTCATTCCTTTGGATATTCTTGAGAACAGGAACAATAGCTCTTGGGAACTTCCGGAGTCGCTTGAGCCTAATGCCGTTATGCCGTATTATTGGGGATGGAACTCCTATCCTTCTGTCGATTATAGCCAGAAGTATCCGCTGTTTCTCTATATGCACGGGTCGGGAGACAAGGCACAGGAGTGGGAGACCGGAATTGGTCTTTCCTTGCGCCGTTTCTATAGTCCCGGAATCTATTTCGTTCCGCAGATTCCCAATGCTTACGGCGAGTACTACCGCTGGGCCATACAGAGCAAGCAATGGGCTTGGGAGAAACTCTTGCGGTTGGCTTTTGTAAATGAGAATGTTGACCCTAACAAGATCTATTTCTTCGGTATCTCTGAAGGTGCATACGGCAGCCAGCGTCTTGCATCGTTCTATGCCGACTATCTTGCAGGTGCAGGCCCCATGGCCGGAGGTGAACCTTTGAAGAATGCACCGATGGAGAATGTTGCCAATATAGCCTTTTCCTTACGTACCGGTGCGCTTGATGACGGTTTCGGAAGAAATATTCTAACACAGAAGGCTCTTGAGGTGGCCGATGAACTGCAAAAGGCACATCCCGGCTACTACAACCATTACATAGAGGTTATAGAGGGTGATGGTCACTCTATCGACTACAGGCCTACAACTCCATGGCTGGCAAAGTATACACGCGATGCCCGTCCCGACTATGTCTACTGGGAGAATTACAGCATGTATGGTCGCTATCGTAAAGGATTCTACAATCTTAGAGTCCTTGAGAATGCAACCTCAAGCTCTATTGCACGTGCATGCTATGAGATGAGTCGTGAGAACAATACAATAAGTCTCAATGTTAAAATTGTCAACTATTCCACATCGTACTCAAGCGGAGGCATTGAGATGTTCTTCAACAAGAAATACTCAAAGGCAAGCAGAGGTAAAGTGAGAATTTATCTTCACGAGGATGAGATTGATTTTACCCGTCCTGTAAGAATAGTGCTGAACGGTGATGAAATTTTCAATGGTCTTGTGGCTACAAGTGTAAAGACAATGGTAGAGAGTTGTGCTTTCTTCTACGACCCGGAACGTCTATTTCCTGCATCTATTGATGTGGATATTGCGGCAAAGAGTGCTGTGCCTACCGAGATTAATGGTGTTGTGGTAGATGTAGAAGAGGGTGGCAGTGACAGAATATATGACCTGAGCGGACGCGAAGTGAAGGCACCGTTACAGAATGGCGTATATATAAATAAGGGTAAGAAAATATTGTTGAAATGAAAAATCAGGGTGAAAATAGTTTCCGAACAAGGTCTTTTATTTATCCCTTGAAACACGCGTGTGACCCTATTGGGTCACACGCGTGTTTCAAGGGAATGTATACTGTTTACTCTTCTATCTCAATTACTTCGTTCTCTACAACTTTCTTGGGCAGTTGCTCTCCTTTTATGTAGAGTTTTACCATTTCTGGTATTCCGTTGCTGTGTACTGTTATGCTTGTCCTGAACTTTCGCGGAGACTTCTTTTCGCCGTTGTAGGTTACAAAAATAGTGTCACTCATTCCCGGGCTTATGGGGTGTGTAGGGTATCTCTTGTCGGTGCATCCGCATGATGTGAATATCTGGTGAATGTAAAGGTCTGCTTCTCCTGTGTTCTTGAAAATGAAGTAGCAGTGCTGCACTGCATTCTCGTATCCGAAACGTCCAAGGTCGACCGTCTTCTTGTCGAATTCAATTCTTGCCTTTTTGTTCTCCTGTGCATCGGCACCGATAATGATAGCTGCTGCAAACAGCATTGATATTACTTTTCTCATAGTACGTACGTTGAAAAATGTTTTGCCGTATTCTTATGGCAGATGTCCTGTTTCTGAATTTTCTGCAAAAATAGAAGTTTTTTGAAGTTGTTTGAATAATATTCTTGCATTTTAACCTCTTTTTACCTGTTTGACTCCTTTTATATTGCTGATTTTTGTAATAAGCTTGTTGAGTCTGTTGTTGTCGTTTATCATAAGGGATATTGTGCCGGAGAAAAGTGTATCGTGTGATTCGATGTTTATTCCGCGCATCATTACATCTTTCTCTTGCGATATTATAGAGGTTATATTGTTCACAATGCCGATATCGTCGTGTCCCACAATGCGCAGTGTGACAGGGAAGAGGGCCGTGTTCTTCTCCATTTCGCTCCAACGTGCCTCGATTACTCTGTAGGGGTAGCGTTCTTGCAGCTGCCGTGCGTTGCTGCAGTCTTTACGGTGTATTGATATTCCTCCGTTTATTGTAACGAAACCGAATACATCGTCACCGAATATCGGTGAGCAACATTTGGCGAGTTTATAATCGACACCTTTAAGGTTGCGCTCTATAATGAGTACGTCCGATGTGCCTTTTGTTTCATTGTTGTTTATGAACGTGAAATTGTCGGCACTGCGTACTGTTTCGCCATTTTCGCTCTCGGGATTGAGGATTGACTGGTATCTCTTGAGAACGTCCGCCATATCGATGCTCCCTTCTGCCACATTCTGATAGAAATCGCTAAGACGTTTGAACCCCATCTTGCGTATAAGATGGTCCATGATGGATTCGTCCATCTCAATCTTGTGGTTCTTGAGCTTGCGTGCGATTGCTTCGCGTCCCATGTCGGCCTGTCTTGCACTTATCTCCTTGAGTGCCTGTCTTATCTTTGTGCGGGCACGACCGGTCTTGGCTATGCTCAGCCATGCCTGTTTGGGCGTTTGGCTGTTCGACGTTATGATCTCTACCTGGTCACCGTTGTTGAGCACGTGCCGTATTGGAACGTTGCGTCCATTTACAAGAGCACCGGTACATTTGCATCCTAATCCGGTGTGTATGGAGAAGGCGAAATCGAGAATCGTAGCTCCTTTTGTAAGGCGGAACAGGTCTCCTTTTGGAGTGAAGATGAATATCTCATCTTTGTATAGCTCCATTTTGAATTTATTCTCGCTCGCTTCCTCTTCGCTAAGGTTCTGCAGTGTGTCGCGAATAGATGCAAGCAGATTGTCGAGCCCTTTCTCGCTCTTGATGCCTTTATAGCGCCAATGTGCTGCAAGACCGTGCTCTGCAATTGTGTCCATACGCTCGGTACGTATCTGCACCTCAACCCATCGTCCTTCGGGCCCCATTACTGTAGTGTGCAGAGATTCATATCCGTTGCTTTTGGGCACAGAAAGCCAGTCGCGCAACCGGTGTGGATTAGGTGTGTACATGTCTGCCACAATGGAATATACCTGCCAGCATTCGCTCTTTTCGTTCTGTGGCTCGCTGTCGATGATTATACGTATGGCGAACAGGTCATAAATTTGTTCAAACGGCCTCTGCTGTTTCTTCATCTTCTGCCATATCGAGTTAATGGACTTTGTACGTCCTTTGATACGGTATTTGAGATGTGGCATAGTCTTCAACTGACGTTCTATCGGTTTGATGAACGATGCTATGTAATCTTCACGTGAAGCTGCCGTTTCTTCGAGTTTGTTGCTCAATTCTGCGTATATTTCGCTCTCGGTATATCGCAAGGCAAGGTCCTCCATTTCCGACTTGAGCTTGTAGAAACCAAGCTTGTGGGCAAGCGGTATGTAGAGTTTGGATGCTTCACGTGCCACGAGAATACGTGCCTCTTTATCGTGGAAACCGGACAGCTCACGCAGCAGGACAAGTCGGCTTGATATTATAATGAGTATTACACGCATGTCGTTTGTGAACGACAACAGCAGGTTTCTGAAGTTCTCCGTCTCTATTGTAGGACTCTTGGAGTAGAGTTCATTGATTTGTGCAAGGTTCGTGAGAATCTTTGCGGCATTCTCGCCGAACTGCTCTCTCACCTCGTCTATTGTCACATTTCCGGCCTGCACGCAACGGTTTACGATTATGCTTGTGATAATCTCTTTCTGGTAACCAATTTCATTGCCTACTATTATAGCTGTGTTCAGGTCGGTCAATATGGGGTTTAATCCGAAGGTGTCACGCCGGATGCTGCCGTCGGCGATAGCTGAGGCAATCTTTTCCTTTATGAAAGTGTAGTTGCTATGCTTGATACTGCCCTCAGAGTTCTTTCCTATCTTATAAAGGCAGGTCTTTATCGCTCTTTTTTCGTCTTCGGTAAATGTCATTATATTCTGTATAGTCATCTTTTCTGTAGTTCGTTTCCGCGAAGTTAGCAATCATTTGTGCAAACGGAGTAAAAAAGCATGATTTTTTTGCCATTTATGGAATTTATTTTTATTTTCGCCAAAAGATAACGGCAAACGAGCGAGAATATCAAGTCTGCTTGGATTTTTTAAAGCGAGTGCAGGTTATTTTCGAGGTTTACCTCATAGGTAAAGGAAAAACAATCAAAACTGACGTATTATGATAAGCAAGGCAGATCAAACACTTTTGGAGAAAAAAGGAATTTCGGCTGAACAGGTTGCCGAGCAGTTGAGAACTTTCAAGACGGGTTTCCCTTTCCTCAAGATTGAGGCAGCGGCAACAATCGGGCAAGGAGTATTGTCACCATCGGATAATGAGATAGAATATTATCTGAAAGTGTGGGATTCTTATTGTTCCGAAGGCAATGCCATCCTCAAGTTCGTTCCTGCATCCGGTGCGGCAAGCCGTATGTTCAAGGACCTTTTTGCATTCTTGAGTGCAGACTATGATGTACCTACTACCGATTTCGAGAAGAATTTCTTTACTAATATAGAGAAATTTGCATTCTATGCCGATTTGGATGCGACATGCCGCAAAAACAAGTCGTTGACAGTGAAGGAACTCATAGAGAGAAAACAGTATAAGGATGTTGTCTTTAATCTGCTCGACTTCACAGGCATGAACTACGGTTCTTTGCCCAAAGGTCTGCTCAAGTTCCATAGCTATGAGTGCTGTTCACGTACATCGGCAGAGGAGCACTTCGTCGAGGGAGCACTATATGCGGCTACCGATGGGGTGGTAAAGCTGCATTTCACAGTTTCACCCAATCACAAGGCTCTTTTCGAAGAACTTGTTGCCGACCGTAAGGCTCACTATGAAGAGAAATTCGGTGTAAAATACGATATCACATTCTCGGAGCAGAAACAATGTACCGATACCATTGCTGTTGATGCCGATAACGCTCCTTTCCGCGAGAATGGCGCACTTGTATTCCGTCCCGGTGGTCATGGTGCCCTCATTGAGAACCTCAATGATATTGATGCAGACGTTATCTTCATCAAGAATATCGACAATGTTGTACCGGACCGTCTGAAACCCGATACAGTTACTTATAAAAAGCTCTTGGCTGGTGTACTTGTATCTACACAGAAGAGAGTATTTGAGTATCTGAACCTTATTGACAGTGGCAAATATTCACACGAGCAGCTTCAGGAGATGATTAACTTCCTGCAACACGATTTGCAGTGCCGCAACAACGGTATCAAGGATATGGAGGATGGCGACCTTGTACTATATCTCCGCAAGAAATTCAATCGTCCAATACGCGTGTGTGGCATGGTTAAGAACGTGGGTGAACCCGGCGGCGGTCCTTTCCTTGCATACAATCAGGACGGTACTGTGTCTCTGCAGATTCTTGAGAGTTCGCAGATTGATATGAACAATGAATCTGCAAAGTCTATGTTTGAGAACGGTACCCACTTCAATCCTGTTGACCTTGTTTGCGCTGTCAAGAACTATAAGGGTGAGAAGTTAAATCTTCCCGGGTTTGTTGACAAGAATACAGGATTCATTTCCCACAAGTCAAAGAACGGCCGTGAGCTCAAGGCAATGGAACTCCCCGGTCTATGGAACGGTGCAATGAGTGACTGGAACACGATATTTGTTGAGGTTCCTCTCGTGACATTCAATCCTGTCAAGACAGTAAACGATCTTTTGCGTGACGTTCATCAATAAAGTGATGCATTGACGTTTTCTCATTTACTATAAATTGCATGCCGGGCTGCAACCCGGCATGCAATTTATAGTAAATAGTCATTATTTGTAGTGTAGTTGTCCCTTTTCGTGCCAAAATTTTGATATCGGGAATGTTTGTTTTTAAATTTGTTTCAAAATCGAATTATATGAAAAGAATAAATGAAATAAATATAAACCGTTTGGGATTGTTCGATAAAGATATGAGCGGTGTCCATGTATGTAATGAACCGCTTAGGTGCGATCACGTAATATTTGTTCTATGTAAAAAAGGAAGAGTTGTTGTCGAGGTCAATTACACCACATATGTATTGAAAGCCGGTGAATTGTTTCTTATGACACCTTATGATATTTTTTTCTTAAAAGAATACGATGACAATTCTTTGTTGAGGATTCTTGTGATTCCGAAATACATACAAGAGAAATCATTTTATGAGATTGATATTTCAAGTTTCGAGAGTATAAAGCGAATGCCGCAGATTCGTTTCAGTGAGGAATATTTCGAAGTTGTCGACAGTATTTTCTCTTTGCTTCACCGACTGGATTCAATGCTTGAATATGAATCGTTCTCCGTTATAGCCGAGAAGCAGATTGCTTCAATATTTAATATGATTAAGTTGCACTATTCCCGGAACAATGGCAGTAGTGCGGTAGGGCGAAAATATGTCTCTCGCAAGAAAGAACTTTTTGGAAAGTTTATAAAGGAGTTGTTGAACTCGCATTCGGTTTCGCGCGAGGTGCTTTTCTATGCAAATGAACTTGGTGTAAGCAGTGGTTATCTGAATGAAATCTGCAACGAGGTTTCCAAACATTCGGCAAAAGAGATAATTGATTCTGCAGTCACTACGCGTCTGAAGCATGAACTTTCATACACGACAAAGAGTATTCAGGAACTTGCCGATGAGTATAATTTTCCCAGTCAGTCCTATCTGAGCAGGTATTACAAGCGTATGACCGGAAAAACACCGAGTGAGTTCCGCAAAGGGTCATAGACTGTGAGGATTATAGATTTGAGTCTGAATATTCAATCCTCCTCAATGTCGGGGGTGTGGAGAATGAGTGTGGTAGCTCCAAGTGTTATTATTGAACCGTCTTCGATGAGAAGTCTCTCGCGGTTACCAAGAACACGGTTCATTACAAATGTTCCGGTAACGCTCTGATTGTCTCTGATTGTGTATTTGAGCTGCCCGTTCCATTCGCGTTTCACGTTGATTATGCAGTGCCGTCTGTCCATGCTCGGGTCATTTGTTTCTATGGGGTGCGATATTACAGTCCCTTTATTATAGCGTCCGAGCATGTTGTCTCCTTCGCATAGCGGAATAATCTGCTTGTAGCAGAATTGGTTTTCTAAGACAACGATATGTCCGAAATCCTCGGTGTGGATGTTGTCCTCGCCTTCTCCTATACGTATAGTAAAACTCTTGCGGCAATACTCGCATTCGAATACAAGCGATTGGCCTTCCTTGTAATGTGATGCATCGAAATCTATGGGATGGTCACACTTTGGGCATATAATCTTGCTCATATCTGTTTGTGTGTAAGAACCCAGGCATCGGGAAATATGTTTTTTATCTCTTTGAGGGCATTTGTCGCGTCGGAATTGCAGTTGAAACTCTTTATGGCAATACGGTGCCTGCCATCGCCTTCAATTACACTGTATGCGGCTTCGTGTTTTTCGTTCAACTCTTTTATAGCAAGCTTTGCATTGTCGGCGTTTGGTGAACTTGCAACTATAATCGAGAATATCTTTTCTTTACCGGCATTGTTGATGCCCGAGTTGTCTGTTGTTGGGGCGCAGGGTGCATTATATTTCTCTTCTTCTGCTGCATTCCCTTCCTCTACCACCTCTGTAATTATGTTTTCAGTGGCAGTGTCGGCAACCGGTGCAATATTGCATGTCTCTTCTGCTACATTCTCTTTTGGTGCAGAAGGTGCTTTGGCGTTTCTTGCAGAAACTATCGATGCAACCGATGCCTGCATTCCGGGTTCATAGGCGCTGTCGCTAATGGGGGTCACAAAGATAAATGCGAGGATGATTGCAGCTGCAACAGCGATGTACTTCCTGAAATCTTTTCTTTTGATTACAATCTCCTTGTCGCACTCTTTGAGTAATGGTATCGCTATCGGTTCAAAACCGAAATTGTAGGGGTCATCTATTCCGTTTTCTCCCGGCTTGAAAGAGACAGTCCCGTTTATATCCATAGAGAAAGTGCCGAGTTCTCCGAATCTTACGACTCCATTCTTTGCGAGTCTTTCGCGTAGTGCAGTAGTGTCGTTGCGGAGTGCGGTCTCGGCTTCTTCAAATGTCATGTTGCCATCGGCAAGATATTCCGATAGCAGAAGAGCGTCGTCCACAGCAACCTGCGCATTGAAACCCAATGTGCGGTGAGGTGGCATGAAAATCTGCTCCTTGGCATTGTACGATGCCGGGACGTTGTGCGCCAAAAAAGCACCCAAGCCCGGGATAATCACACAATTGTGCTGTGCAATAAGTCTACTGCTGTTTCTAATCAATTTTTCCACGAAGCAAATTTAATAAAAAAAAATGTTGTGGCAATCCCAATTGCAAAAATATTGCTTTTTTTCATTACCTTCGTGGTCGGTATATTTTATTATTGTATATGTTGCGACAAAGAACTATTGAACTTTTGGCTCCTGCCAGGAATCTTGAAACCGGAATAGCTGCAATCAATCATGGTGCCGATGCCGTGTATATCGGTGCTGAACAGTTTGGAGCAAGGCAGGCTGCGGGTAATTCGGTGGAAGATATTGCCAGGCTTGTAGAGTATGCGCATCTGTTCGGTGTCAAAGTGTATGTCACGCTTAATACTATAATATATGATGATGAGATTCCGCTTGTCGAGAATCTTGTCGCAAGGCTGTATGATGTTGGTGTCGATGCGCTGATAGTGCAGGATATGGCTATGCTTGAGATGAATATACCGCCGATTCCTCTTCATGCAAGCACGCAGATGGATAATTGCACGGTAGAAAAGGTGAAATTCCTTTCCGATGTGGGATTTCCTCGTGTGGTGCTCGCCCGTGAACTGTCGCTTTCTGATATTAAGAAGATACATAATGCCTTGCCGGATACAGAACTTGAGGTTTTCGTGCATGGTGCATTGTGTGTGAGTTACAGTGGAAGGTGCTATGCTTCGCAACACTGTTTCGGCCGCAGTGCCAACAGAGGTGCGTGTGCCCAGTTCTGCCGGTTGCCTTTCGACCTCGTCGATTCTGAAAATACCACTGTCGTAAAGAACAGACATCTTCTGTCGTTGAAGGATATGGACCGTAGCAATATGATTGAGGAGATGCTTGATTCTGGTGTCACATCGTTCAAGATAGAAGGCCGCCTTAAGGATGTTTCCTATGTGAAGAATGTTACGGCATACTATCGTGAAAGACTCGATGCTGTATTTGCGCGTCGCGGCGAGTATGTACGTTCCTCTTACGGCAAATCTCTTCCGCAGTTTGTTCCGGCTCCCGAAAAAAGTTTCAACCGTGGATTCTGCGACTATATGCTGTCGGGTGAAAGGGGGAATATGGCATCATTCGAAACCCCCAAGTCGAAGGGTGAATATATGGGACGTGTGAAGTTCGTTTCGCGTAACTATTTTACAGTTGTAGACAATAGGTTCAATAATGGCGACGGTGCGTGCTATATCTCTTCCGACGGTGTTCTGCATGGCTTCCACATAAACAGGGTTGATGGAAACCGCATTTATCCGCATAGCATGCCGAATGTGGAGAGTGGGGATGAATTGTACCGTAACTATGATTGTGCTTTTGAGCGTCTTCTCTCCCGTCCTGATGTGCCACGACGTTTGGCTCTGTCGTTACGTCTGTCGGAAACCGATTCTGGGTTCATCTTGCATGGACGTACAGAGAGCGGTGTCGTGTCTGAAGTAGAAATCCCTTTCAATAAGGAGTGTGCCCGTTCGGCACAGCGCGACAACATTCTCACTCAACTGAAAAAATGGGGTAATACACCTTTTGAGGTCGATTCTGTAGAGATTGACTTTTCTCAGGAATGGTTTGTGCCATCTTCTTTGCTTTCAGATATGCGTCGTACGTTGTGTGAGTATCTTGTCAGACGGCAACATGAACTTGTTGCCGGCAGTGCGATTCCTTTTGCCAAGGTTGACGATGTGCCTTTTCCCCTTTCGTGGCTCGATTATAGCGGAAATGTGGCAAATGCGTTGGCTGAGTCGTTCTATAGAAAACATGCCGTCAATGAGATTGCTCCGGCGTTTGAGTTGAAACCTGCCTCCGATGCCGCACTGATGTCCTGCCGGCATTGTATAAAATACAGCATGGGGTGGTGCACAAAAAGTGGCAACAAGCATGACTATAAAGAGCCGTTCTATCTGGTTTCGGGTGACGGCAAACGTTTCCGTCTCTCCTTTGACTGCAAACAGTGTGTAATGAAGGTGTTTGCCGAAGAATAATTTTTTTGAATAAAGACAACTCCCGACCATGACCGCAATATCACGCTCAAACCGTTATCACATAGCCGTGTTCGGCTGTCGCAATGTGGGCAAGTCGTCGCTTGTGAATTCTCTTGTAGGGCAGAATGTTTCTATTGTTTCCGACGTATTCGGGACAACAACCGATACGGTGTGGAAAAATATCGAGTTGCCCGGTGTCGGCGCTGCAGTTATAGGTGACACCGCCGGTTTCGACGATGAGGGCACTCTCGGTACGATGCGTGTGGATGCTGCACGAAAGGTTCTTTCTTGTGTGGATGTTGCCATAATTCTGCTTGGCAACCCATATGGGGATATCTCATTTGAAAAAAAATGGTATGCTGATATTGTTGCATTGCATATACCTGTGATTCTGCTTGCCGGAAAATGCGATGAACAGGGATATGGGTCGCGTATTGAAAAATGGAGAGAGATATTCGGTAAGAATGTAATCCCGTTCTCTGCTTTAACAGGTGAAGGACGCGATGGATTGCTTGCTCAAATTGCACAATGCTGCAGACTCGACGAGGAGTTTGACGATATAACATATACATTGGTCAAGCCGGGCGATGTAGTGGCGCTTGTCATGCCACAGGACAGTTCTGCTCCGAAAGGACGGCTGATACAACCTCAAGTACAGACTCTGCGCAATCTGCTCGACAAGCATTGCATGCCATTCTGTTGTGCACCCGAAGAGTTGCCGGGATTGCTTGCGTCACTCACATATCCGCCACAACTGATAATAACCGACTCGCAGATGTTTGCCCAGATTGAGAAGATGGTTCCCGAAGGAACCCGCCTCACCTCTTTCTCGGTACTTATGGCACGTCATAAGGGTGATATCGCTGAATTTGTTGCAGGTGCAGATGTGCTTCGCTCCTTGCCTTCTGACGGCAGAGTGTTGATAGCCGAGGCATGCAGCCACATTCCGCAGAACGAAGATATAGGACGTGTGAAACTGCCTCGTCTGCTGCGCCGGGAACTGGGTGACGGATTAAGGATAGATATTGTATCGGGCAATGACTTCCCCTCCGACCTCAGTTGCTATAGTCTTGTAATCCATTGTGGGGCATGTATGTTCAACCGTCGCACGGTAATGTCACGCGTGCGTCAGGCAAAAGCACAAGGTGTCCCCATTACAAATTATGGCATTGCTATTGCAGCCCTTGAAGGAATATTGGAAAAGTTGACTCTTTGAATTGAATCTATTATACAGACATAGCCTTTAACAAAGTGTTTTGTTGTTTATAAAACAATTGCCATGAAGCGTTACATCGAGATTGAGAAATACGAAACTCTCACCCCTTTGCTCTCTCCCGGAGCGCAGCTTGAGCATTATGCTTTCCAGAATATAGAGTTCGGGAACGATGCCCTGCAATGCAGTTTCAAGGATTGTATCTTCATAGGTTGTGTGATACCGGAAACAATGAAGGGCAGATTTGCACCAGATTGTTGTGTGTTGCCTAAACTGCCTTCACCGTTCAACCCATTCCCTGCACATCTCTATTCGCCGGCAGAGCTATACGAAGGATATGATTATCGCAATCCGCTTTCATTTGGAGATTGTTACGATACACGCATATATAACCATTATATTTCAAAGGGGAAACAGGCTGTCGATATTGCCGAGACACTCGCGCGTTCGTTGCACGACCATTCTGTGAGCGATGCACTGCATGACATGCTCTCTCTATATGATGAACGCCATGTTGTTGCTGTCATGGGTGGACATTCGTTGCTGCGTACCGATGATACATTCCGCAAGGTGGTGACAATAGGCAAGCATCTTGCCGAGCAAGGTTGTCTGCTTGTTACCGGTGGCGGTCCGGGTGCAATGGAAGCAACGCACCTTGGTGTATGGCTTGCCGGGCGAAATGATTCTGATGTAGGTGATGCCATTGCCATGCTTTCATCTGCCCCCTCGTATAAAGACAAAGAATGGCTCTCTTCTGCTTTTGCACTTATGGACAAAATGCCTCGTGTGGATGATTTTTGCAGTATCGGCATTCCCACATGGTTCTATGGGCATGAGCCTGCAACTCCTTTTGCCACACATATTGCAAAGTATTTCGATAACAGCATACGTGAAGACGGCCTTTTGACAATAGCGAAGGGTGGGGTAATATACTCCCCTGGCAGTGCCGGAACAATGCAGGAGATATTCCAGGATGCAGCGCAGAACCACTATCTCACTTGCGGTTATGCAAGCCCTATGGTATTTCTCGGTACAGAATATTGGTCAGAAAGATTTCCCGTGTATCCTTTGTTGCAGAATCTGCATGATAAAGGGTGCTACAAAAATCTTTTGCTTTCATTGACCGATGAACCTGCTGGTGTCGTCAAGTCAATAATGGACTTCAGAGCGGAAAACTGAAGTATATGCATTCCCGTTTTAATGTCCGAACCTTGATGTGTCGACTGTTTTATTATCTTTTTTCTTGTATCCTCCAAAACGGTAAGCTACAGAAAGAGAGAAGTTGCGTGTGCGGAAATTGTTCCTGTTTATAAGGTCCTGGCCTTTGTAGTTCATCTTCATGTCTCCCATTGTGGAATCGAATATGTCGTTGTAGTAGCAACTTAGTGTACCTTTGCCTTTTGCAAAATTCCATTTAGCTCCGGCCGATATACTCCACATTGTCTCTATTTCGAATGTTCCTTGTGTGGCCGGTGTCTGTACAAATCCGTTGAGTTCAAATACAAGATTCTTGTTCACTCTGAAACTGTTGTCAAGCATGAACATCCCAATCCACTTGTTGTCTTTGAAACCGATGTCAAAAAAGTTGTCACAACGTTGTGCAACATAAACTCCGACCAATGTGGCACGTGTATCGAACCATGAGACAGGCTTGCAGGGTACAACTGCCATCATTCCGCTTTGCAACATGTAGTCCCAGTTATGTGTCTGGTATATTAGTGCAAGGCGGTCGTTCGATTGGTACATTGTCTGTGCAAACATCTTATCGGTGTAATTCAAGAAAGCCCCAAGTACATATTTCTGCCTGAAAATATAATTGGCGTTCAGACTATATCTTCTTGAAGGTTCCAACCCAGGCATATTGTGCAGTTCGGCATAGCCGTCTATGTAGCTGACAGCCTCCTGCAATTGCCAATATGAAGGATGTTGTTTTGTGATGTCAAGTGTGCCTTGCAGTATATGGTCGGGGTTACGCATGTATGTCACTGATGCTTGAGGATAGACTGTCCAGCGTTCACTACTGTTTAGTCTGTAGTATTCGCCGGTCAGTGAGAGTGAAAATGAAAGTCCTCCCATTGTCTGTCTGTTCACTGAAACGTATGCTTCGGCAGTATGTTCCGATAGGGTAGAATTGACATCATTTCCTTTTATGGTGCTTTCGGTGGAATATGTCTGGAAATCTTCACTTTCGCTGTTTCGGTATGAAATGCCATATCCAAGTTTCCATCCTTTTCCTATGGAATGTGACTGGTCGGCATATGCATGAAACGCGTGTACTTTCTGTCCGGCATCCTGCTTAATGTCAAGGATATTGCCGTTAAGGTAATCGACGTTCATAGTCTGTCCGGTGCGGTTCTCATAGATAGTGTAGTCGGCACCGGCAGACAATCCGATTCCAAACAAACCCTGTACAGAGATGTTGTGCATGAGGTCTTTTGTAACCTCTTTCAAGTTGTCCGATTTCTGGAAGTTGCCTGTTGAATGTGAGCGCCCCTTGCTGTCGTTCTTGTATTGACCGTTGTATGCAACGGTGATATTGTCATGTTCATTGAAGTTGTATTCATATGATGCACGAGTATTGTGCAGCCATGCTTCTCCGCGGATCTTCTGAAGTTGTCTTATGTTATGTATTGTACCGTTGAGCATGTGATTGGATAGCATATCTATATCCTGTACATCTTCCACACGGTAGGCGCTGTACATTATGTCGAATGCCTGTTTGGGAGTCGAAAGGCGCAGGAATGCATGTGCATCACCTTCATCGTGGAATCTGTTGCGGTATGTCGCTCCCGCTTCGCCTTGCAGTGAATATTGTGTATCGCGCTTGAGTACAATGTTTATTGCTGCACCGCGGACATGGTACTGTGGTGGTGCGCTGTACATCACTTCTGCTTTCTCTACACGTTCAATTGGAGTGCTTTTAAGAAGTGTCGTGACTTGCTCCTGTGTCATGGCAGATGGCTTGCCGTTGATTATTACAGTTAGACCGTTCGCGCCTACAAGTGTAAGTTTCTGCTCTTCTTCGTGCACACCAGGAAGCTTTGTCAGTGCCTCGTATGTGTTATTGGCGACTTTATCCTTTGTCAATTGCTCAAGGTCATATGTCAATTTGCTGTCTTCAACCTTTACAAGCGGCCGTTCGCTGCTTATTACAACATCCTCCAATGCAAAGTCCTTGGACTTGAGTATGATATCGCCAACATTGTTTTGTGTGCAGAGAAGTTCTCGTGAATCAAATGCCAAGTGGTGTACAACAATGCGGAATGTGTCTGCCTTGTGGTTGAATATGAATCGCCCCTCTTCGTCGGTTACTTCTACTCCAAGATATTCTGTGTATGCGCTCTGCAATACTATTGTCGCTTCTGTAACAGGTCGGTTGTCTTCCGTCAGCACACGTCCTGTTATCTCTTGCCCCATGGTGTTGCTTACTGCTGTAACTAAAACCGAAAGCAGTAATAGTAATCTTTTCATGAAATATTGTCTGTTATCTTTTGCGAATGTAGCATAAAAACTGTTGATTGAATGCTTTCTCTCTTTCTTTTTATGCTTTTTTATATATTCGGGGCATCTGGCTGTCGGTTCATTCCGGTAGTGCATAAATAGATAGAAGACTGATAAGGATATCCGTCTTCTATCTATTTATGCGGTATATTTCACCGGGTTTATTTGACGAGTACCTTTTTGCCGTCAATGATGTATACTCCCTTTGTCGGGTTCTCTACTTTTCGGCCTTGGAGGTCAAATGTTCCAATGGTACTTGCTCCCTGGATAACAACCTCGTCAATGCCGGTCTCGACTTCGATAGCAGACTTCTCCAGTGTCCACACGCTTGCTCCCCAGGTGTATGGCTTTGTCAGCAGATAGCCCCAAGCATCGGGGTTGGTGTACCAGCCGTGTTCGCCGTCACCTGCAATAATGGCAATGCCCTTACTGCCTGTGTCGGTGGTTGTCTCCTTCAAAGTCCATGCATAATCTTTACCGACATACAAAGTCTGGTCCATGGCATTGCTGCTGATATATGCAGCCTTGCCGTTTGCTTTGTTGTAAATGTATACGGTTCCATCGTTGTTCTTTACAAGACTCCACAGATAGTTGTCACTTGTGCCTTTGGTCTTCGGCTCGACGCGGCTGTTGCTGCTGTTTTGTGCTGCATAGTAGTTTGTAAAGTATGCGTTGCGTATGTAGTAGTATGCACCGGTGTCGATGACATCGGCCATTGATGTGCGTGGCATCATCTGGAACTGGTGGTAGAGTGCAACATATGCATTGTACTGTTCCTCGGTAACGCCACCGTCGGCAACAGTCTGTGTTGCAGGGTTGATTACGCTGTTCTGCAAATAATCGAGTGCATCCTGTGTGGGTTCACCAATTTCACCCGGCTTTGCTTTGATGATGATGAGTTCGCACTTCTTTACAAGACCTGCAAGCTGTGCGGTGAAGTCTGTGACCTCAACAATCTTCCATGTACCGTTGTAGCAGAGTGCTGCGTTGTCCCTTGTAAATACATCGCCTGTGATGTTTGCGCTCAAACGCTTGACGCTACCTGTTTCGGTTGCGCTGTAACCGTTAACGGCGGAGATTGTAACTACACCGGGGATGT
>JAEIGA010003632.1_pt1 | contig 24093 bp, 14 predicted proteins | sample 9270691 | NCBI WGS metagenome assembly JAEIGA01 (sample SAMN17057246, study PRJNA624740) | gut metagenome | biome: biome; isolation source: fecal sample | host: Bos grunniens | place: China: Xizang | collected 2019 | reverse complement strand
TCGTCCTGGAACATGGATGCCATATCATTGAGTACGTCGCGGATTGACGTTAGACCAGTGAATCCTGTACGTAATTGAATGGTCAGATATGAAGGGATGACCATATCAATGAAGACGCCGAATGGAATAAATAAGTTGTTCAACTCGTCAAGCTGCACCATTATCTCGGTACGTTCTTCGTTGCCTGCTTTAAAGAATCGTATGTTGTTTGTTATGTCCGATTCGACTAACGATAGGACAAAGGATTCGTCGAAGAAAGGCGGTATACGCATGCGTTTTATGATGGCATTGACTGAGGCGAGTATGTGTGTCATTTCTGTGTCCGTGGTACGGATTTCGATGGCGATTGTCGCTTCCTCGGTACTTTCACTGGAATGGTCGGAGGTGTCGGCGTAGTCTGACATATAGATGGTCTGTTAATAAAAATCAGTTGTCTGGTGGATAAAAATATAACAAAATGGTGTTTTTCGCTTAGAACTTGTCCTCTGGCTCGATACCCATGTATGGCTCGACCGGTTCGCGTGTAACGTAGGTACGTTCCATGTTCTCGTCCATATCGAAGAAGCTGAGCTGCTTGACAAGGGAGGACAGCACAGAAGTGTAGGTAAGTAGGGAATCGAGAGATCGGAGAGCGCCCATGGTATCAGTACCCATGAACCACTGCATGCCGGTGAGTTTAGAGCCCTCGGTAGCTTTACCATCCTTGGTGTTCTCCTTACCGAGGATCAGGTTATGAAGGATGGTAAGGAAGCTGTTACAGATTGATGGGGCGGTGAACTCAGAGCTAAGCATGTTCTGGTAATCGGTCGCGTCGTCAGCCGTCTTTGACATCTTTTCGATAGTCATTTCATCGAATTTACGGATACCTGTTTTGATAGTGTTGTTGGTTGCTTTAACGGTGCTCTGGTTAAGTGGGTACAGCATACGATCCGAAGCATTAATAACGGCGTTGGACTCGTTGTCTTTTACGGCGAAGTTGGATATGTATTTGGTGTAGAACTTCCAGCGTGATTTGGTGATATCGCTATCGCTGATCCTGGCCTTGTCCTTCCATGTATCGCCGGTAGTTATGTCGACGATCTTCTCAACTGCTTCGCTTAAACCGATAGAGAACTTGTTGAAGATTCCCTTGCCGTAGATGGAGTTCGGGAACACATAGTTTGAAAGGACTCCGCTGAAAGTAAGCAGTGAGCGATTGAAGTAAGCGAGTGCAAGTGTACCTAGGTTCTTAGTTGTAGCGCTGATTGAACGGAACAGCTTGCTGTAGAACTTAAGGCCGGTATCGTGAGGTGCATCCTTGGAAACTGGATAGATGGATGGATAGATCTTATATGGCTCTCCTCCTGTGGCGTTAGATGGATCGATGTATGAATCGAAGGTAATCGCACCACCAAGCATGTTAAGCGACCAACCGATATCCTCTTTCATGGCGTTAGCTTTCGTTGGCATGGTATTGCACCAATCGTCTATTATGTCTGTGAGTTGTCTAACGAGAGCAGCTGAACCGGCAGAAGAGGTGATAGCGGCATCGGTGATGACCGGACGAGTAAACGCGTTAGTTGGTGTGATCTCGGTTGTTACATATACTCGATTTCTACCGCCCACGCCTCTGTATGCGCCGCCTGCCTCTGGTATTACTGCAAGCCAGCCACCTGTCGCAATGGCATTAGGCAGGTAGATATGTGAATCGAGTAAGCCAAAGGTCATTGAGAAATGCAGCATACCATTAGCATTGGTGATCACATGTTTAGTGTCAATTGTTTGGACGCCGGCGTTAAGGATATCGTTGAATGGTATGTTAATCAAATCGTTAATTGGTACTGCGGCCATCATGTTATTGAGTTCGTAACCTGGATTCCATATCATGTACTCGCCAATAGAACGTGGGAAGTGCTTGTATATGGCAATACTCTCAGAGGTAAGCACATATCGTGGTGTAATCTTCGGAACAATCCTTGGGAGCATGTTTACGATGATGCCGGTTTCAGGATGATCTGCTGTACCGATAGAAGCGGCGGCGGCTGTGTCGTAGTTGCCGGCCACAAATGGGAATTGTACGAACTTGTTCTTATGCTGGTTGCTGATAGTGATGGCGGATTCGAGAAGGCCGTTTCTGAACGAGTTATTAGCTAATGGCAAGGTTCCGTTAGCGACCGAACGGAGAACATTTGCCATTTGTACGAGTGTCTGTTTAGCATAGAAGTTGACAGTTAGGTTGGCGAACATGTCTGCTATGACATCCGCCGATAAGTCGAAAGCCGGAACTATCTGTGAATCGACAAGTGGGTTGGCTACAGCCGCATTAAACGGAGTGACACCGAATACTCCTAGATTGGTCGGAGTATCGAACTGGAAGGATGACAATAGGATGTTGAGTGTGGTGTTGGCAGCATATGTGCGTCTACCTGAAAATCGGTCGGAACAAGCGAGCGATGTGTAACCGAGTATACGCAGGGAGTTTATAAAGAAGCGCCTGGATCCTGGATTGATCATGTCCGATGAACATCCCTTGATATGCGAATCCTTATAGATACTATCTGGAAGGGTTTCCGCTAGTGGATCGACCGGTTGACGCACCATGTAGTTCTCTGAACCAGTAAGAACGTTTAAGAGTGCGTCTGGGGCACCGCCGATGATATTTGCATCGGCACCGATTGCTAGGTCATCAGCTGGGACAGCAATAGATTCGTTGAATATCTTAGCGCCATCCATGGAAACTACAGAATCAAAGTTGTCCGATAACGGGACGAACTTATAGTTAGCTAAACCGATATCATATGGAACAATATCGTTATCGGATAGTGTACGGACAGCTCTTGTATCGGCTCCCACTATGTTATCATCATAATTAGCGCCGCTCAGGACGGTGTACCATATGTTTCCATTTCTTTCAGCGGCTACTGCGTTCGCTTCAGCGGCTGCCTGAGCGGAAAGTAAAGCGGCTACAGCATCTCTGTCTCCATCGTGCTTCCAGAACACGGAGAATAAAGCAACTGCGAGTCTACCGCTGATACTGGCGTTACTCAGACTAGTAGCATAGTTTGCTGCTGGGTCGCCAAGGACAGCGTTTGCATCGGGTACGGTCGTCCTTGCACGATGAACCGCTATGCCATAGTAGTCGTTCAACTTAGAACCAAGCGCATTGACCAGTGTCATGACGTTGCTGGTTGCGGAGCCCTCGACGTTTGTCCTCATGCTGATTTCGATAGCGGTAGCGACGAACCTAAGAACGGCTTGGACACGAGCACCGAGATCGGCTGGTGCTTCTGCATCACCGATGTCGAAATTGAACATCTTACACCAGTCGGCGATGAGACCAGGAGATCTGGTATCGGCGGTGGCGGCGTCCCAGGCTACGGCCCTGTTTGTTACAACCCAGTTGGCCACCAGTTCAGTATGACGAGTGAATAAGAAATAAAGAATCATCAAACGCTTAAGCTTGATAACCGGATCAGAGAAGATCACGGCGTGTGCAGGAGTAGCATTTGGTTGGATGTTAGTGTCGTCGGCATCGGCTTCCGCTGGTCTAAGTAACCAGGAAAGGACGGTTTCTCCATTCACGGTCAGAGCATCATTGATAGCCTTTCCGAATACTGCACTCATAGCAGCGGCCGCGATTCTAGCTGTACCGTCATGTGCAGCTACCGCAGCATCTGCCGCGTTTGTAGCTTCGGCTGCATATGTAATGATCCTCTTAACGATTGCAGAAAGGCTAACTTCAGATTCTGCAGCCGGATTCTCCTTAATATTGTTACCGGTCATGGCCATGAGAGATCGCATAAGCGCTGCAAAACCTGGGCGAGATGCATCAGTGAATAACGAACCAGCTGTTTCAGCGGTGGCTTGGTCGAATATGTTGAAACTGAGAGCATATTCACCCTCGATACCATCCCATCTCGTAGCAGTGAGTCCGTTAGCGGCATACGCTACCTGGGCCGGAGTTCCACGAATCGGGGTTGCTGGAATGAATGCGCCTGCACCTCCGCCAGCACGGGTTATAGCGAGCAAGCTGTCATCCTCTCCATTAAGGGATAACCAGTTAAACAACTCGTATGCTCCCTTGTGGTTGGCTGTATTAATCCCGACGTCAGCGTTTGTTAAAATACCAATGGAGTCCAGTGATGCGAGAACATGCCTGGCAAAGGTGGCAACGGCATTACTTGCGATAGCTAAACGGCTTGTGTTAGCGAACCCTTTGATTAATGTACCGATGCTCCTCGCGGTTTCTGATGGTTCGGCGGCATTCAAAGCGACACCTGCATCAGCGGCCATTAATTCAGTCGGTCTATAGAACAGAGGGTTAGCGAGGTCGCGGAACTGATTGACTGTTAACACGGTTCTATCATTAGACGCATAACGAGCGCTAGTACCGATGGTGCCGACCGCGTCATAGATAGATGCATTGGGTGTAAGATCGATAAGCTTCTTTTCGTTAACGACTGAAAACGCATACAACTGCTTACCTCTAGTAGTGGCATCTACATTTCCTCTAACGGCTGCATGTTTCATGGAACCAAGGATATTACCATCGATACCGCGTATAAGGTTACCGATCGATCCGTATTCGACTTCGGCGTTCGTATCCTTATCGAAGCCGTAGAATGGTCGGACGTTAGGGTTATCATAGAGAAGTGATAGTGCAGCAGTTATAGCGGCTTCGACGGACATTGATGCCGGATAATTGTTCTTTGTCTTCAAATCCTTTGCGCGTATATCGAATATGCCGTCAAGCAGTCTGGGGATAAGTGTTACACCCATTCCCTTGAAATCTGTATTCAGTGCGGCATCATTGAGGCGAACACCACCACCGCTGAGGTTACCGATTGAATTGCTCTTGGACATGCCGATTACATTGTTGATGAACAGGTCAATAACAACTGGATCGAGCTCATAGCACTTACGTATGGTTTGAAGGCAACGGTTGACTATACTTTCATCGACGGTATTCGCCTCTGGTGTACTCTTAACGTTGTCGTTACGCTTGATGATCCTATGCCTCACGATAGAGCGGGCAATGATGTCCATCGTTCCAGCGAATTCATGAGAGAAGAGGCTGTTCTGGAAGAGAGAACCACCCCACTTCTTAAGGTCCTCATATTTATCGCGGTTCTTGTACTCCGGGAATGGGATCTGAAGAACGCCGCCATAGTATGGACGATTAGCCCACTCGAACTTAAGACCATCGCAGTCGATTTCAGGTGAAAGCATAGCGTTGTATATCTCGGCGATTGGATGGTACTTAGTGAGCTTACGTTCAATGCTGGCGTAGAAAGTTCCTGGAACGAAATCGCTCATGAATGGGACAAATGGCATGTAAGCAACGCACTCCTCATAGAAGCTCTCGATGATTGTCGTGAGTGTGATGAAGAGCTGTTCAACGGAAATGCCATTGTAATCCTTAGCGGAGCTGTCAGTTGACTGTGTAAGCGCCTTGAGATAGCTGATGAGACCTGGGATAGTACTAACCAGGTTAGCGATCCACAGCTTGTTCATTGTCTTGAAATCACTTGACTCCTGACGGTTACGATCGGTTGAAGAACGAGTAAGGATGTTCTGTGTAATGACATTGTTAACGTAGCCGGAGCTGTGTGGTGTGTAGATCACCTTTGAACCATCAACAACGCACTCGACGAGGTAACGGCCGAAGAGGGTGTTAGACTTAAGCATCTCATAGAGCATCACAGGGAGAGTATATCCAGTTGTATTGCAAGATGCGAGCTTGAAGATGATCCAATCGAGTGGTCCATAACGACACATATGATTGCCGCCTGTACGTATCTTAGAGGTATCAGCGAGAGAGATCGAATAGACGACCTGGTCGGTACCCATCATAGTGTATTCGTCACTAGAGATGTCACCGTATTTCTGAAGGCTGATAGCCGGTACATTAACTGTGCCAATATATGGCTGCATGTTAAGGTCGGCTGGGTATAATGGAACGATTGGCGTGGTCATCTTACGGAGCTTCTTGTTAGCCAATTCGCTAGGAAGGTAGATTTCGTTGGCGGCGGGGTCAATTTTACCCCATAGTGTCTTCTTAATGAGGTTCTTTAGTGAGGTGGTGGACTTCTCATGTACATCCTTAAGCTGCATCAAGAAACGGTCGGATATACCTGGATATGTCATGAATGTATGCAGAAGATGATCGAAATCGCTTGAGAAATCGGAGAGAAGCGCGTTGAAGTAGTCGATTGGGTTCTCGGACTTGATATGTGGGTACATCTCACGCATTGAGATGCTGTTTGCGGTGGCTCTAGCGTCTCCGGCGATTGAAGCGGCTGAGTTAACGGAAATGGCGTACTTGTCTCTGGCTGGATAAGTAGATGGGATCAATGGGAGCCAAACATTTGGCATCTCGAATCTGGCATTAGTAGCGAGTGCGTGCTTAAGGGTCTGCTTGATGAGGACCGTGTTGTATTGCGCGACAACCGCCGAGTTAACGAGAGAAGCAGCGGCAGCGAGTAACCGACCCTCGAGCTTACCTCCTCTAGCAGCGGCGCAGATCTCAGTAACTGGTACGGTATGCTCCGTATCCATTGTGTTGTTGTCGACGAAGACGACGGAAGCGCCCTCCCTGGCGAGAGCGACACTGTAATCGGCCAGGTTGATGGAAGCAGTATCGACGGTCGTATCATTGATGCGGAAGGAACTGAAGACGTTAAATGCTTCCTTATAGGAGGTTGCAGTGATCATGATTGGCGTAATAACGAACTCGCAGAACTTATAGTAGTCCTCATATGGAGTCTTGTAAACGTCTTGTTTATCGCCATTGATAATGTCGCGGACGTAGTTAAGACGAGCTGTCTCATTGGTCTCCTTTGAAACGCGGTCGGTTGCATTAGCGATGAAGCTCTCGAATTCAGCCATGGCGTCTGGGTTCATGGTCATCACGAGGTCGAGGTTACTAGTGATGGTGTTCTCGAGCTCTTCAAGGAGATTACCAAACTGCTGATCCAGCTTAGTAGAGACATCGAGGTCGATATGCCCATCGCGCTTGAGTTGCTCATAACGGTTCTTTGAGGTGAAGAGGATAGAGCTATTGATCTCACCGATTATGTAATCGATGGCGTTCATGAGCTTCTCTTTACCTGAACCACTAACAAGGCCCCATATCTTGTTGAATTCGGCGATGAGCATCTTCAACTGAACCTCACTCAATGGAGTAAGGGCATACTCACCATTGAAGTCCCTTCCGCGATGTTCGGTAACAATAGTGTAGTCTTTAAGGATCTCATGAATGTTGTGCAGGAGAGAGAACTCGCTGATGTTGACGTACATCCTAAACGCCTTCTCGCCATATTCATGTTCGACTTCAGATTCATTGCGATCCGGTTTGTTATACTTCCACCAGATCTGGGTCATGAAAGTGTTTATGAGGTCAATGCCAATCGCATAGAATGGGACGGCATCCGGGATCACCTTGTCGAACTTAAGATCGTGGACACCAATAACGTCGATCGCTGAACCGGCCTCCATCTTGGTACCTTCCATAGCAGAACCGACACCGAATTCGCCGTTCATATCACCGCCAAGCATAACACTGGTCATCATCGGGATTGGGAGCCTGTCGCTTGAACCTGTGTAGCGAAGTGCGATGTAGCGGTTGAATACGTAGATCACGTTTGCGAGCATAGAATGGAAGATGTCGGTGATGATAGTCGTTTCATGTGACACGCCGAAGTAACCATCCCAACCTATTCCAGGGTTGTATAATTGAGACTTTAGAATCGTGAATGCTCCCTCATAGTCTGCGTTGATAGTGGCAAGATCGATCGCCGGGCGAACAAACACCCTAAGAACCTTCTCTGCGAAGCCGATGAGCTTTTCAACTGATGCGCGTTCGTCTGGGAATATACCATATGCCTTGTTTCTAGCGAGAACCTCAGTAACGTGATCGAGAAGAGCTATGCAAGCGCGACGCCTCATTGCTGCGTTTGCTTCTGCCCAATCAGCGGGGCGCTCGTCTACAGTGAGCAAAGCGTTTCTCCATAGACCATCAACATTATTAGTGGCTACGTTGAGGGCGGCGTCATCCACGATACCGATGCGCTTAAAGATCTTATGTATGGCGGTGACGCCTTTGTCCGCATCAGCGTAATCTTTGTGGGTTCCGAGTTTAATGAACGGCACGATTGGATTGTCGCCTGAAAGGCGTGGCTTTACATTGCCGGCGGCTTCACACTGCTCGTAAATGTTGCCGGTATATCTGCCACAGAGAGCACCCTTCTTGCCAAGATTCAACGCACTATGGATGGCACTTAACTTGTCTTCATTAAGTGGAGTAAGCACGGCGATGATCATATTGAGGTCCTGCTTATATGCGAAACCCTCCAAGTTAAGAGCGCCAGCGATGCGCTTAGCGAGCATATAAAGACCGGCGGTGCTAAACATATCCTCATCATTGGCCGGCTGAAGGAGTCCGGCAGCATCGAGTTCCGTTCCGAGGTTGATAGTGTTATACTTATCATCGACACACAAGAGCTTATCGACTAGGAGCTTAGTGATATTGATCTTAAAGAGGTTCCAGTCGAACTGACCATCATCGATCTCAAGGGTCTTATAGAGCTGTTGAAGGAGCTCGATATAACCTGCATTCATAACGATCTTATGAATGACACCAGTGACCTTATAGATGTCGCCGAGGGAAAGGTTATATGTAACCTCCTGACGGAGCTTCTCGAGCTTACCGAAGATCTGAAGTATCTTCTCACCTGGGCGATAGTGCATATAAGTCATGGTGAGGCGCTCGATGTCCTCGATCTGCTTCTTAGTGATGTTACCGCCCTTGGCCATCTTCTGACGCCACTGGATGAGCTTAGTATCAACCTTTTCGTTAAGATAGACCATAGCAGCTTGGACTGACTTGATGTGGCTCTTGATGAGGGTCTTGGTGTCGATATCTGTTGTACGGTTGTACTTAAGCCACTTATCAAGCTGGTTTTCGTAGTAGTCGTTGATTGCAGCTGTTCTATCTGTGACCTTCTTAATGTAGTCCCTAACTTCCTCTTCACGATGGCGTTCGATCTTGGCGGTAAGCTGGTGACCGCGGTTAGCGTAAACGAGGGCGTTAATCGACTCGATCAACGCATGGAGCTCTTGAGCGGTGAGTTTAGAGTAGATCTCCTCACGTTCGAAGGACATGAACTTAACAATCTCCTCGGACGATTTAGTGGCCTCGGAAACGCGTTTGATAAGCGAAAGTGCTTCCTGGTGAGTGGACTTGAGAACAGAGACGAGAGAGCGGAGAACGCTAACGACCTCGCCGAAACCAGGGAGCTTTGTGTTCTCAATTGTCTTGATAACGTGCTCGACCATAGAAGTATAGCGGACGTTAAGATCCTCCTTTGGCTTAAGGCCAGAGATCTTCATAACGGTCTTCTTAGAAGCAATGGTGATGGACATAAGCGATTCGATAACACGGTTGATTCCCTGCTCAGAAGTAAACTGAGCCTTGTCAGCGACTGCTCTAACAGCAGCTGTGAGTTTGCGGTAGAGATTGTCAAATTGATCGTTGAACTTAAGCTGAGCACGTTTAACGCCTTCAAAGTAGTCAGCGATTGGGCCGCCACCTGTGATCCTAGTAGAGATCGGGAGATCGTTGTTATGATTAACGAATTGCCTCTTGGAACCGCCAGACATACCAGAACCGTAGATACGTGTAGCTGTCTTCAGTGGTGAACCGCCAAAGACATTATCAACAACAGCAATACCAGTAGCTGGGAGAGCGCGTGCACGATAAGCGTTAACGGCTGGAGCAAATTTATGCATGAACCAATCAACCATACCCTGCTGGTTGCCAGTGAGGGAGTTGTATGACTTAGCGAGACCATCAATAACGCGGTTCAGTTCACGGTTGTTGGTATGAGCGTTCATAAGTTGTGGCATCCAGGTATGAACCGAGTTGATAGCGTTAACGACGATCTGGTTGAACTGCTTGCGTGTAGCTGGGAGGTGTTGAGCGACCAATCTCCTACCGGCTGGTGGAAGAGCGTTGAAAGCTTCTGGATCAGTGATGAGACCACGGACAGCGGACTGTTCGGCTGATGGTGCTGGTTCAGATGGAGTTTCTTCACCGGTTTCACCTTCATAGTTGCTATAATCGCCGGCGTAGAGACGGACAACCTGAGTAGCAGAAAGCTTAGCGCCTCCCATCAAGGATCCATTAATAGACCGAGTGGAGTAGTTGATCATGTTAGCTTGCATGGTTGGGTAAGCGCGGTGGATCTTGATGAGGCAATCAGTGGCGTTGCGAAGACCCTCGAGACCGGTTTCCGGACCCTTCAAATCGCCCATGTTGATAGTGAGGATGCGTTCACGGATATCCTTAATGGATTCGACACCAGCGATCTCCAAAGCGAGTACCTCCTCGGTCCTAGAATGGACACGCGCTGGGATATCATTTTCATTGAAGACGACAAAGGAAACGAGATTGAAGTCCTCCGGATGAACGAGCGCCTTCTTAACGGCCTTGTTGAACATGGTAGCGTCCTTAAGGGCTTCGTTGAAGATAAGCTCGTCATCGAACATCATCTGTGAAAGGAACTCGACCAGCTTATCGAAAACTTGAAGCGGCTGCATAAGCCACACCTTAATGTAGTCCTTCATATGGGTAGTAGCTTCTGGGTGGCGGAAGATCTTCTCGAGGCCGATTCTAACGGCAGTAGCATCGGCAATGGAGTCGATGTGCTTAACGACCTCGAAGAGACCAAGCGGAGTAGTCGATTCATTGAAGTGCTCAAGGAGGTGGTTGACGAATGACTCGTGCATGTCCATATCCTCGACGATCTTACGGAAGTCGACCTTCTCCTGCTCGGATATCCCATCGAATGAGACATGCTTACCGGCCGCTTTATAGAATTCGGTAAGGAGTTCATTCAACGAGCATTCGCTGTCAACTGTGATTTCACTTACGAAAGCTTTAATCGCCTGCTGCATTGACAGTTTATGGACAAAAAAAATGGACTTTTATCGCGCCATAGTAGTTTGATCGAGGCGCTTATTGTGGCGTTTTATGCCACGTTTCCATCGGATTCATTAATCGGTCAGTTGAGATGATGAGCTAGTCGCTGTAGTCAATTTACCGCCTATTACGTCGGCGAGATAGTTCAACATATGGATGGTCTGACCTATATTTTTACGATTCACCTTCGGCGGCAGTAGTAACTGGGAGAGTATTTCGGGATGTTCATCGGTAAGCGCCGAGGCAATCGTGTATAGATCGTTAGCGCGAACGGTTAACGCATACATTAACGTCAGTACCGAGGAATCGTCCGGTGTAGTTACTTTCGGCGCCTTGTATGCTGGTTGTAGACCCTGAAATGACATTTGTATATGGATATAACGCTAAATGATTGGCGGGGTTTTTATAGCTTATAATGTATAAATGGCAAGCAAGGCTGGCATTATAGTGGCTGCGTTTTTCGCAATGATGGCGATACTATTAGCGTGTATATTATGCGGATCGATCGCACTTGCCGGTTGCTGTAATATCGCTGGCGTGACCTTCGGTAGTACAGCAGCACGCGATTCGTTACCTGCTATGGTCGGGAATGCGTTCTGGGGATGGGTTGTCGCTCCGGTAGGACTAACACTGATCGGTCTATTGGTTTATGCGAGTTATCATGTATGTAGGAATGCTCATAGCAAGATGAGCGATAAGGGAATGGCGATGGAGGATATGTAACGCGAATACAAAAATAGCATCGTTATTTTTATAGGAGGGAATGGTCGTTAAACTGATCCATTAGACATATCGCTTAGCGATATCGTCTTTAATCCTGCTGATCGACCATCATCTTACCGTATCTAACACAGACGCCAGAAGGCTGTATGCGATGGATGTTAGGGATAGAAGGAACAACTTGACGGATCAACGTTTGACTGAAAATACTGTCATCGTAGGACAAAGCGTTGCATGATATTAGATCCCCTGGCATCGCATTGAGCATCTTGACTATTGGATCGCTATCGTAGATCGGGACGTACTCCTTACCGTTGAAACTCGGCTCGTATTGATATTTGCGATAGTTGTATGTCAGTTTATAGAGATCCGTCTTAGATCCTATCATCGGATACAATTCGGTCAATGAAAAGATACGATAGTTGCAATCGGGGAGGATATCGCGTTTGTAGTGGGACTTAAGCGATTCGCTAACTGTGAACGCAGGAAGGATCGTGAAATGTGGTGCATGTGCGTCCTTCTTAACGCGATCATAGAAGTGCTCGATATAAAGTGCCGCGCAGGCGGTTAAGAAGTAAACATCAACCTTATCTGCAAAGATGACAATGAAAACCTCATTGGTCTCCGGGTTATCTTTACCGTTTCTAGTTGCCAGGTAGGATATGTACTTGTCCGCAAACTTGGTGATGAAGGGTATGTTATATTTCTTACACATCTCCTGGGAGTACTTAGGTTTGTTCTTCGTGATGATCTTCGGTTTGTCTAATCCACGGATCGCACAAAGGTTGTTAAGCGTATGCTCTGCCTGTTCCTCAGTTAAGCAATGAACTTTAAGGAGCTGTGACATCTGTTGTTAAGATTGTAATAAAAATAACCTGGAGGTACGATTAAACGGTTCGATGTGTGAGCGCGATGATCTCTAGCGCTATATTGCGCGCCTTTTCTGGACCCAGCTGAGAGATGATGTTAGCGGCCGTTAAATCGGGTTGTTTAGCCGGTTCGCTAGACGTTGATTTGTCTTCGCTTTCGTCTTCCTCTTCGGTTAAATCAGTACCATCGGAGGTTTCAGTCGAATCTTCCTCTTCTATCGGTTCCATAACGGATGATTCATCTGGAGGATTCAGATGCTGCTCGATCCTGGTAACTATCATACCGATCTCTCTGACGTGAGTATCCAATAATGTTCCCAGTACATCGACCATAACCTTGGTCTTCAGATAGTTGTCGCGTATATGTATAAGCGCGTTAGCGACATCTTTATTCGAACCGTTCCATATATAGTATTTATAGCGTATCGTCCCTATAGATCGTCTAACGGATCCTTCGCTACTCGAACCTAAGCAGAGTAGTGAGTTAGTTGGTGGTATAGGCGGAAACCCAGGAGCGAGTGCACCATTCTTGGTTACTTCAGGTAGCCTAATCATGCGCAATCTCAACTGAACCAATGCGTTATAGTTATGTGCGATCCAGGTAAGGATCTGCTTAACGCTTTTCTTTGTCCAGTAAGAGAACTCGATGATGTGAAACAGTCCTTCAAATTGATCGTTAGTCGTGGCGTTTAGGGTAACGTTTAATAGCTCTACCTTCTTACCATTCGTATACTCTGACTTCGATAAGTGGATCTGCGTCGGACGCCTGCTCCATATGTATAGCGGCTTGCTGAATCGATATAAACGAGTCTTAAAGTACTTCTGCTGGATGTATGTGTTATGTTGTACTTCAATGGTGTCGTTTGTGCTGCATAGTTGAGGCGATTTGTTTTCTGCTAGCTTCGGCTTAGATACTATCGACGAAGGCAGTCGATCGATGCTCTCTTTGATACCCGGGCGATCGAGTGCAGGAAGGGGTAGATAAAATTGCATTGTATTATGGAGATGATAAAAGATGTGTCGTTTAGCGATCTAAAAACACGGATACAAAAATAAGCACAATATTTTTTATTCACGTTCGATCTTCTTCGCTATATGTTCGATTAGACCGATCGACGTTTCGATGTTGCGTTTTGCCTGGAGATCTACTATGATATTATTAAGGCGACGCGCTAAACCTTCCGTTATGTTCTCGTTAGATAGAAGCGTTTGACATCTATCGATGTACGCGAAGGTGTTATAGTGGTTCGCTGAGCGCTTGTTGAGAACGATATCACATAGCGTCTTCACCATACCGTTGTTATTACGGGGGATGTAGGAGATATGTCGTTCGTTCTTCTTCCATGCTTGTTTGGCGTTTATGTTCGGATTGAGGTACTTACAGTTTGTGATCTTCTGTATAACATAATCGCTTCTATCTTCCGTATCCGTCATGCAATGATAGTTTTCGGTGTTTATCATCGGAAGTCCAATGAAGTGAGGAAGCTTGAACAGCTGACGCGTCGAATAGACGGATGTATCGACGTACGGTTTATATTTTTCGGCTCCTTCGAACTCGCTAAGGAAAGCCAATAGAAGTGTGTGTTGTTTGGCCGCGTCCATCGTAACCGATCTCGCGATCATATGTGAACCGATACCGGGATGGTTCGGCGAATGTGTGTTGATCGTTGACACGAACTCGATGGGTTCGTTGATGAACTCCTTTGATAGTAAGAAGCCGTTGTAGTCTTCAACGAAATCTCTCAGTAGTTGAGAGTTATCTTCTGGGATACCGTCGAAATCGAAGTACATCTTACGTATCTTCTGTTGAAGGACCTCATAGCGTGAATAGTCAAGGCATGGCTGTTCTGGAATCGCTTGATCGATAGGGATCTGCTTATAGTTCCTTGGGGAACAGTGAGCATACGCGGTTGTATCGATAACGGTGATCATTGTGTTGGATCCTTAATAAAAATCAGCTAGAATCACTCCATCTACGGACCAATATCGAACGCGAGTGTTGTACGGTAGGTTGAATCGAAGAGTCGTTATGGTGATGTGAAATCGACCGCAAAAATAGCTTCGTCGTTTTTAAAGGCAACCCGAACCGATATCGGTAGAATCGATGGCGATTATATATGCGTTGTAGTCGGTTAATAGCTGACGTGGATGTTGCAGTGCGGTTATGATATCGGCTCTACCGTATTTAAGATAGTTCAACCGACGGGCTCGTGTTAATGCGGCGTGTGTGTATGGAACATGGCCGAGTACATAACACGTCACTATAAACTTATCGCGCCATGTATAGCGATATATCGTTTCGGTTATTGGTCCGTCATATAACGAAAACCGGTCGGCGTGTTTGTTTATATGCTTACCTTTGACGAGTGTCTCCTTAAGCATCAGTTTGAATAGATAGGCCATGGATATATCATATTCGATGTTCGATCGCCTAATAATTTCATCGGGTTCTACAGTTAAACGATTGTAGATATCTAGCGGTCGTGAATGCGACATGTTCAATCGGAGAATCGTGAGTTCGTTTATAAGTTCGTCTAATGGAGAACGTGTGTTGTATGTCGTTCCACAATGGATGTTGATATCGCCTGAGAACGAACGCTTACATAAACGCGATCGATTAACGGCGCCGTTTATGTACTTGAGGTTATCGATCGCTTCGACGATCGCGTTCATGAACCGTTCTGGGTTGTTCAGGACGGGTTCTACGTCAGTGGTACACATAAGCAGCTTCAATCCAACGCGAATCGTATCGTCGATGGATGGTTTGCCTGAGTAGTGCTGAACTGGAGCGGAGTAGTGGAACATAGGGTTGAACCTATAAAAATAATCACCTTGCTTAGTCAGTCCACATGATGTACTCGTACTGCGCGTTACCGGTCGATTCAATGATCTCGAAGCGATTGTGTTCGGCGTTGAGGCAGAACTGGGTACCATTATCGAGTTCAGTAACGATGACACGTGGATCGCTGAGAACAACAGAGCGGAGACCTATACAGTCCTTCGGTACCGGTTGTAGAGCGATTTCTGTTGAATCGACTAACTTATACTGCTCTGCCTTAGTCTTAACGATGAACTTCATATCATGAACGTTGATCATCACGAGAGATGTCTCGTTGAAATCAAACACGATATCTCCCTTCACTGCATTGATGTACATCGGGAACCGCGGGAGCTTCCTCGTTTTGATGGCCTCATCACTCTCGATCAGCTCGGCGATATCGGTCATTGGTTGTTCAGGCGATTCGTTTTCATGATCTACGAAATCAATGACAGTCGCGTAATCGTAACCAATACGAACCTCATCATCCATATCGATGAAGCGATAGAAAGGAGAACGGACTGTCTTAACGTCCTCGCCGTACTTATCACGACCTTCGACTAATCGTTCAACGCTAATCTCCTCTGTACCAGTACCGATTCGCTTGATCTCGGCCGCACCATATATCAATAGGACGATTGCGTCTATGAGGTTGTTCTTAGTCGCCTGCATATAACGGTCGAAGATGCGACGGAATTCGATAAACGGTATCGGGTAAGCGTTATCATATAGATCTATAAGCAGTTGATATAGAACCCGTAGAGGAAGCGATGTTTCTTGAACGTATGATTGTTCAGCTGATGGTTCGCCTTGGACAGGAGAATCGATGCTAGAAACGTCCATTTAAAAACAATAAAGTTAATGCGCTCTTTTAGTATCGTGGAAACCCGATATGGGAGCAGATATAACAGTAATCCGCAACGATCCTGATAACAATTATTGTGCCAGTATAGTGTTTTATCAATTAGCTACCGCGTTAAAGGGAGTATCATGGGATATGCTAACGAAATACGCAGAAACGTTAGAGGTAGATGAAGAACTGAAGGAGATCATTAACGAAGCGCTGACCAAGCTCGATCCCCATTTAAGACCGCTATACGACGGTATTCAGACGAAAACGATCGATGTCGCCGACCTACCGAAGAGTGGGTTGAACGAACACGGAACGCTCGCTAACGGAGATCAAGGATTGGCGTTACAGACTAGGAAACCGTTGATGAACCCGTTTGATGGATTTGGCATGTATGGACAGACGCTTTATGGGTGTATTGTCTTGTTCAATAGAGTATTCTATGCCATGCAGTTCGGTATCTGGATCAACAATATAATACCCATTGATGATATGCATAACCTTCCTATAGACATGGCGCGCGTTGAACTGAGTTGGAATAGCTATTTAAGATACATGATAGAAAACGGTATGGATACGGTTCCGTTTATATCGTATATCGCATTCACGTCAGATGGTAGATCGTTTGAACAAAACGGTCATGTTATGATCGGATTATCATATAGCGACGGACGTTATATTACTTTCAACTCTAACGATGGCGAAAAAATAACATCAGATGATGCAATCGCGTTATGGGTAAACGATTTGACCGCGGATTCTATCTATGCATACATCATAGTATAACAACGATCTTCTAAAACGGACCAACTATTTTCGGTGTCAAATGTCAGTGGATGCTAGTTCGCTTAACGACTCCGTTAATGAACAGAACGAAACTGAGATCGTTGAAGAAAAGCCAGCTATCACAGGAAAGCTTAAGGAGCAGTTCGATAAGCAATCACCAATCGTACATAAGGTCTACGATATCTTTAAGAAATCATATGGTACTGCCATGAAGCCGATCTACATCAGCGAGCTCGTTAGTGGTGAGAACATCGACATTAAACCAGACAATGTGCTCATTGATGATTGCGACTATGTTGATCCTAAGTTCGAGGACAAGCAGAAGTACTGCGCCAAGAAGCTCTACAGTTATCAGAAAAAGGCGATCTTGAAGCTTAGAGAGATAGAGATGAACGGCTACATCACCGACAAGACGACAGGAGAGAAGATCATAACGAATGCACAGGAGTTGCATCTCGCTATCGGTGCCGGTAAGTCGATCTGCTTGGAGTTCCTGTCGCTGTTCTATAGAACGGTACCGTGTCACGATATCATTATAAGTAAGTCCGGTCAGGCGCTTCCAGTTAACGAACCTCTACCGTTCAAGAACTATCCATACTTTTATGAGTCCGTTTGCTATACCGAGGGCAAGGAGGATGAAACCGCTGTCGTTGTCTATACCGGTTATACTCAACGTAAGACGACTCTTTGGCTGACACATCAACACCTGATCCCACAGATGCAACGATACTTTACGGAGGATTTCCCTGTTCTGTCGAAGAAGACGAAGATCGAGTATGCTTTCAACTTGAACCAAGGAGTTAACCTCGACGCGGATATCATTGTCGTTCCAGCTACAAGCGAGACAATTGAGAAGCTCGTTAAGATGTCCTATGAACAACCATTCATGAGGGTTGTCATTGACGATTATACTTCTATGGCTGGCATTGATAGCTTCCGTCAGATATTAGCCAGCTCAACTATCTTCATCTCTGGTTCTGGCTTCGAGCGTGATCCTAAAACGATCCCGTATAGCTATTATACATTGAAGAACGCGCCTGCACAGAAGTTATCACTGGTTGGTCGTCCAGAGGAGACATACAAGGGTATCGTTCGTGACAACATAGCAACGATGAAGCTGATGGGAAGTTCGTGTGAGTTCTCCATCTATGATTTCATTCAGAAGCTTGAGTCTATGTGTGCGTCGATGTATCGCGATTCCCCGAACCGCTTGTATCCGATCATCACCAAGGAACCATATCTTAGGCACTTTATGACGCTGTACTTTGTGATTACTAATAGGGACCGTTTAAAGAACGCGTTCTATAACATCAATAGGGATTATAACGTTGATGGCAATGTTAAGAACGCAAAGTGGGAGAACAATAAAGCGGAGATCAGTTACTATCTCGAGTGGCGCAAATCATTAGAGGAGAACAAGATGAACCCACTCTATGAAGATCTCTTTAAGAACAGCAGTGTCAATGGCGGTCAGCCGACTCCGATCGTTCAGCAGCAGTGCATGTCCTGCAGAAGTGAGTTCATTGAACACAACGGTTTTGGTTGCGTTTGTTCTTCATGTGGTGGCTTCTTCTGTAGCCAATGCTTAAAGAACATGGCGACAAAGAAGATCGTTGATGGTAAGACAGGTAAGACGATGATCGATAAGGAGAATCACTATTGCAGTGCCTGCCGAAAGAAGAATGCGACGTACTATATCAACGTCACCAAGATGAAGGACAAGTCGATCTTCGCACATACGTTGATCGATGAATTCTTTGACGTCAGCGCATTAAAGGGCCATATCAAGTTCGATTACTACTACTATATGTTCCTGCATGGGTTGAAGCCGAGATACTTCGACGGTAACGCAATTGACATCAAATATGAGGTGAATCAACAACTGGTCCCCGCTAACTGGTACAAACAGAAGATCGCTCCTACGTTCCAGGAGATCTATGCGAAGGATCAGATCCTCATCAAGTCACTTCAAAACATAATGATCTGCCTGGATCAGCTGAACGTCGACTTCGACGGTATGTTGCCGATCATATTGTTCTATGGCTGTCCGCGTTATATCGAGCCGAGGATCAAGATGCACTTCAGAGATCTCTGCAAGCAGTATCCAAAGAGCAAGATCAATAATGTTGGTATCATGTTCAAGGAGAATATGGGTACATTGATCGGTCTCCATAAAGATGTCGTTGGTGTGATCGAGTGGACCAATCCGGATACAAAGGACGAAGCATCACAGCTCTGGGGTAGGCTGTTTAGGTTAGCGTCGAAGCTATTGCCGGTCTACTTCTACATCAAGGCGGATACAATAACGATTTGAGTAAAAATATAGAGATAGTGGCGATATAGTCAAACGAAACCATTAAATGATTGTGTTTATGATCATAACTGGGCCGTTTAATGGATAGTTGACTGTTCAGCCTGGGACGATTATTTTTATGCTGTCGTTAGATTGTTGAAGTCAACTGAACCGCCTTTCTGTTGTTTCGTTAGGCGATATGTAGTATAGATGTTCCATATGATGAGCAAACAAAGAATGACACAGATAGCAACCATAAACGCCATGATCCCTGGAGTAGTCAGGCTATGACCCTTGCCGGAAGCACTTTCGGCGTTGGAGGTACCAGCTACGGTAGAAGCGCTTGTACCAGCGGAGGTTCCTTCTGTATTCGTTCGTATGGAGGTGGTGAAGGTGTTTTCGATAACAGTATCATTTATTGGTTCAGGATCTGCCTTTGCGTTCTGCGCTGTCGTTTCTTTGGTCTGTTCTTCTTTACCTTCCTTCGGTTCACCGTTTACGGAATCCATATAGCAAGTTGCCTTATTGATCTGCTGGCCGTTAGTCGATCCTTCCTTGAAGATAACAGTAGATGCATTGACGATAGTCGAACTACAGGACTTATTAACGGTGACGTTCTTGAACAATGAGAACAGCGTGTTCTGTAATGTATCGCGTTCTGCGAGTACTTTATTGATCGCTTTATTGATATCCGTTAGTTTGTCGCCAAATGGATTACGCGATTCTCTAGTACTGTCGAAGTCAACATGTATTACGTAAAAGAATGGGCAGATACGGATGTCGCTATCGGATAGCTTTAACGTAGCTCCGTTCCAATAGTCCCTGTAGCTGGTCGCACCATTGTTTATAACACGCGTCTGTGAAAAGAAAGTTATAGCGAGTTGTCTTATGTTCGTCATGAACTTCGTTTTCACTATAACATCTGGGCCTACATAGAACGGTTCGTATGGACGCTGCGTTGTATTCTTGATCGGCGTGAAGTCCCAGTAGCTGGTTATCGGTTCATCCTTGTACTTAGGCTTCGTCTTCTTCTTATCGTAGTAGTTACCGGCTAACTGACACAACACGCAGAAGAATCGATGGATGTCAGGTAAGGTTGATTGGTTATTGAGAACCAACAGCGATTTCGCTTCCGGAACACTATATCGTGACAGTTCGGTGAACAGACAGCTGATCGTTCCTGCTGTCGGTGATTCGATCGTGATAGTGCCTGTGTAAGGATCAAACTCGAATTGAACATTAGGTATAGCCAGTTTCATCGCCTCCTTAACGATCGTGTCATAGTATACGATGAACTTACCAGTTGCGAATAGACCAGCTAGCTTGGCCATTAATTGTTTGAAGCCAGAGCTATTCAGTAGCTGGGGTTCGGATAACGCATCGATCCAGCTGATTCCCTTAGTAACTATCTTTGTCAACCAATCGCCGTAGATGGACTGATTAACTACGAACTCGTTGATGGCTAAGGGAATATCCTCGATCGAACATAGACCCCACTCACCTGTACGTATACTGCAATCACTTTCTTTGATAATCGGATAAGGGAATATACGGGAGTAGTTGTTCGTAGCTCCATCGCGCCAGTCCATATACGTTTGTAGCCCGTTAGCGGGAAAGTTATTGGTGCCGAACGTTAATTTGAAGTCCATTGCCTGCTTCGGCGTTAAAAGTGATGGTTCATTCGGACCCATAAAGAAGTACGTTAAGAACTCACGACGCTCGCACAGCTCCATTAGCTTCGGCGTGGTTTCGTTAAACGCGTCCATAAGTTGTTGCGCCGAAGGGTTTTCGAATTGCATCTTCGTGTCTATCTTATCAAGCGCCGAATCGTATAGATTCCATTCATTTTTGGTCGACATTTACGAGTGATAGTAACTGGGTTTGTGGGATGGCGAGTCGTTCTATTATGGCTCAGAAAGGATGAAACTAACGAAACTATTGGACTATTCGTTAGTACAGCACTATCTAATTGAAAACCCTTCAGCGAAGTTCAAAAAGAGGTACCCTAAGCGGTTCATCTATGCATTCCGTGAAGGGACGCGTGTGTTGATTGGCAATGAAGATAAGATACCTCCATCGATAGCTTTGCATCGACTACCGGGTTATGTATTCACGTATAGCAGAGTATCGTTGGCGAATATATTTGTTAACATTCCGTTCCCACCGGAACAAGAAACGACCCGTTATCCGACGATAGAGAACTTAGATCGTGTTTTCAGGGAAGGACACGATATAGCCATGGCGTTTGTCCATGATAGGATTTCTCCGGTTGGAATGCCAGTTGACTCGATCGATCTGGCATTTACTATAAAGGAGTTCATGTCAATCGACATAAAGAAGATCGAGCAGTACATACGAGACGGTTATGTTGGATTCGTTAGGAGTTCGATACATAGCGCCGAGGAATGGGTAGAGTTGATACTGGAGCTAGTTCCACTGACTCGATTCGAACGAGTACCGTGTTTCCCGAAGACGATTGACGATGGTTCCTTTAAGGAGGATCGATTGAGGAAAGATTTTAGGCTGCGCGATTTATATCTGACGTATGATGTTCACGCGCACAACAATGCAGAGGAGTTCGATATAGCACATAAAATGGATACACTGATGATAGATCCATCATTCAAGATCACGGTCGAGGATGATTATACCGATCTAGCGAGCCGATTAAAGAAAGCGATTAAGAAACCAGTAAAGACAACCAAAAGCTCTATCACTTTTACGTTCAAGGATTACTGTGACATTAAGGACGGCAAGTTCACGATAACGGACTGCATATGAGCTTTTTTAGATTATTCGTTGTGATAAATGAAGTGTAACATACTCGGAGGCACAATCTCTGTTATCGTTGGGTTGGTTATCATAGCTGGACTGATCTATCTGTGGTACCGTTATAGGAAAGACGCTACTCCAGAGAAGCCAGCATCAGGTTGGCTGCAGTTCTTCATGTTTTGCGGCATCTGCACCGGGTTCGGTTTAGTTACTGGTGGAGTCAATTCGATGTCTACTGTCAACCCTTATGATTAAGCGTTTGTCTGTATTTTTAGTAGTAAACGATGGACGAAGCCCTTCCTGCGGTACATTTGAGATTGAAGTTGAAGCGAAATGAGAAGCTGAGTATGGCGAAGGGGGCCAATACAACAGATCCGTTCTTCGGAGAGGTTGATGGGGTATATGGTAGGATAGTCGAGAAGTGCAAAAACAAAACGGTCGAGGAACGTATATTCCCTTATGTAGGCGGGGATGATGAGTTTAGAGAGGTCGATTATCGGCCATTTAACAATGCCGTTAAACTGACAGACAAGACAGTGTTAAGTGAGGAGGATTCGGCTAACTATATCGTTGAGAATATAAACACTGATTGGGCTCTGTCGGCGATAGAACAGCTAACGAACATCTATGAGGAGGTTACATTGTATAGGTTGTATACGCATATGCCGTTCAAGTTGAAGTTCGTTGTTGAGTGCAAAGGAAGGACTAATGATATGGTGGGTCCGTTGAAGGATAGCGTTATAAATAAGGTCAACCTGGACGCGATCTATCGATTCGTTAGGCATGCCCAGGATTGGGCCCTCAACATGATATGGGCAGCTGAAACCGGCGAAGATACTTACGTTTCGTCTGATATACTGAAGCTGTACTTCAAGTTGATGGAAGATCTACTGGAGGAGATGTAAGGTAGACAAAAATAGGTCGGTTGTTTTTAAGCCAATCATTGACTCGCATGTCACAGAAGGAGTATACGTATGGAAATTCCGTCTGTGTACGCTACGCTGACGTCCGTGGATGGGTCGTTTAACGATACCAATAAAATGACCCCAACCCTTGACAAAATGATAAGGAAGTGGCGTTAAACGCGATCGTTTATGTTCATAATCGCATTCGTTTAACGAACCACCAAAAAGACCTCCATCATTGGCAAAACAGTAAGGATACAGCGTTAAACGTTACCCAACCCAACTATCGACGTCGAGCCGAAGTGGAAGGGCGATAGCCCTGGAACGGAGGTGATATCCTATCGACTCGTCTATATGTAGCTATAATGGACGTTCAACTCGTACATGAACAGGAGATTGTTAAAGATATCCTCCTTATCGGCTATCTTATTGATTATCGCATAAGCGATCGCCTTATTGTAGAACTCGACCGTATCTTTTATGTTGGTTTCGTTTATGTTGAGAAGGTTGATGATGAATCTGGTGAGCATGTACTTTGCACGGGGATTAGCAAAGATCTTCGGTAGGATGTCTAGGGAACTGGCGTTAACTTCCTCGATGCGTTTAACGAGCTCGTTTGTTGGGACATATGTCGACTTGCTTTGACTGAATATCGGTTCGTCTATATGCGTACCGACCGATTGCTCTGTGATCGTGCGAAAGTACTTTTTATAGATAGCGTCGGCGTTTGAACCGTCTTTCTTCAGTCCACAGAGAGAACACACGTCGCCGCTAAATTTATGATCACACGATCCCTGTTCAATCGCTGCGGGGCAATAGTGCTTGCAGATACGTTTAAAGAAATCAATACCATTGCGTTCGACTGTGTTTTTAATGTTCAGTGCATCGGAGGAGTTATCGATATCGTTTATACCTCCGATAACTGGATCATAGTTGTACTGCCATCGTTTAAGCATAAGCTCATTGTATTTGGCGTTGTACGCATCGATTGCTTGCTGTCCCTTATTGAAGATCTGTGCGAAGATAGAACGTGAGTGACCCTCATCATTTGGGGATCGTTTATCGTCCAGGATAGAGGAGAGATACGTAGAGAAGATAGTATCAGTGTCCACATGGAACT
>JAEIGA010003631.1_pt1 | contig 24097 bp, 26 predicted proteins | sample 9270691 | NCBI WGS metagenome assembly JAEIGA01 (sample SAMN17057246, study PRJNA624740) | gut metagenome | biome: biome; isolation source: fecal sample | host: Bos grunniens | place: China: Xizang | collected 2019 | reverse complement strand
TAAGTCTCGTACGTAACTGTTTTATCGAGATTTGGATTTGCCTTCTCCCACATTGCGGGATTGCCTACTTCTGAAATATCATCAAGCTTATACCACCAAATAGACGTATGATCATCCTTAAACTCGCCTTTAAGGATCTTCATAAGCTCCATTTTGATTGAGTCGCCAGAACCGTTTCGTACTGTTCCTTCTGAAGATATAGCAAGGATCAGGTAGTCATCAAATTTTGATGCACCCTGCTCGAGTGTACCTATTACATCCTCACGAATATCACCAGAAAGCCACTCATCCACAGTGTTGTATTTTGATCTAAGACCCTGAAGCTTATCGATTGTCATAGGACGAACTTCAAGTATTGATCCTGTTAGGAAGTTCTCAATGCCTTTCTTCGTGGATGCAAGCTTCTGTCTATTTGCCCTAGATCCTGTTGTATTTTGAAGAGAGCCCTCTGTAAGGAACTTAAACAAAGGCCCTTTAGCTCTCGTTATAGCTGTTCGTATAGGCATCATTACTTCTTCTGCCTGCTTCATTGTAGGAGCAGTTGTAACCTGATACGTTGTGTCTGTATCAATGTTTAAGAAGTAACTCTGTATTAGTGACGCATACATAGATTTAGCAGCGCCTCTTGCAACAATTAAATACTGCTTGTGTATGAGGTGCTTTTTAATCATTTTACGTACGTACTTTCCACCGTGCCCATCCTGACTCGGTTCAAATACAGAACGCTCAACGAAGTAAAACCACCCAAATACCTGCTCTGCCCAAAGCTTAAACGAATCGAGTAAATATAAATCAGATCCGTCCGTGAGTGTCATCTCGTTCTCACAGTATCTGATCCAGCCGTTTATGGCATCCGGATCATAGTAGTAATTTGGGTTTGCTATCCACGAATCTATACGATTCATTTCAAGTCCAACAAGCTCATTTACAACTATCTCACCCCTAAGGACTTTTTCCCTAAACTGCCCATAATATATAGGAACCGCAGTGTTAGATAGCATAGTTTCACCTCTTTCAAAAATATAAAAAAAAGAAAGCACCATGAATTTTATGATGCCTTCCTTTGATACTTAACTTACATAATTTTCATTAATAATCTTTCTACCGGTGTTACCAGTACCTTACCTGTTCTTCTGTAATAAGATCTGTGTATTTTTTCGATAATTGTCATATTTGTTTCCTCCTTAATGTTTGGTTATTTGTATCATTAAAGAAGATGAATTTTTTGCGAAATATCAGTCGGTTTCCTCTTCCTCCGGCGGATCTACCGCAACATTCAATCGCCACTCAAGTTCTGCGATCTGATTCTTGTATGCGTCCATGACACTACCAATAGTAGGCGGGTCAAATATAAGACGCACTTTCATGTAAATATAAGTCTTAACCATCTCAACATTTGGATCGGTCGTAAAGTCAGACCATTCAGCAGATGCGTCCTGTATTGAGAACGCATGGTCAGTAGGACCTACTCCAAGCTGGAATAATATGGAAAAGACACTGTTTATGTGCATGATAAGGTCTGGATCAAAGTGGGTATAATCCGCCTGTATCATTAGTGCTTTCTTTACATCGTTTAATATTGAACTCAATTTGATCCCTCCTTTTTTGCAAAAAGAAAGAGAGCCTGAATAAGACTCTCTAATCTGGTGTAAAATTAAAAATTGATTATATGTTTTTATGTTATACCTGACTCAGGTACCATCTAAGTTCTCTTTTTTGCTGCTCAACTGGATCGTATCCGATAACATTAACCATTTCTTTGTAACCACTGGCTAATGTATCTATCTTTTCCAGATAGTCAGCATTAAATTGTAACTTTATGCTTTCGGTCATGCAATGATCATAAAAATCGTGTTTCTTTTCAATCTTCTCTTTTACTTTTTCCCATTCTTTTTCTAATCCTGTCATATGTTCTCTCCTTCTTTTTTGCTGAGGACCCAGTTGTCCTCTCATAAAAGAATATGAACATTACGCGAAAAAGAAAGAATCTCTGATTTCTCAGAGATCCTCTATCTTTCTTAATCTAACATGATTAATGCTTCTTATTGCTCCAGGTCCATACGCCTGGCACGTTTTTCCTATTTCTCCATTGTGGTCTATAAAACTGCCGGCCACTAGCTGTATTTTGCACATAATGCTCTTACGCCATTTAACTTTTTCCATTGCTATAATTTTGTATACTGCCGTAAGCGTTCCTTTATGGGTACTCCTAATCTCCACAAGGTCATTTATATGCAGTGTTTTTATAGCTTCTTCGTAAGTCATAATTTCTCCTTTCATTTTACGAGCACTATTTACTCATAAAGGAGAAAGAATATTACGCGAAATATAAACCCCGACTCGGCTCAGGAATCACAGTCTCCCACAGTTTATGATATAAGCTATTTGGCCTTATCGCTTTACTCCACGCCGGGGTTTAAATATCACCACAACTTCGTATCGCCAGGTGTGCGTTCTACGAAATCCTTCATTAAAAGGTCTTCTGATCCGTAGTGCACTGCCTCGTGTGTTATATGAGAGATGCATACAAGGTTCTCCGGGTCAAATATCAGCGGATTCCTATCAAGTATGTCTCTTTTTGTTATAGGGTTTAGATGGTGGATTAATATCCGTCCACCTATAAGGTAATCAGGATGAGCGAGATCGCACCCATCATCCCTTATGATTATCCTTTCTCTTGTCTCTCGCCATTCCTTAGACTTGTATAGTGTTTGATTGAGATAACGATCCCAGCCGTAAGTTTCCTCACCAACCGATGCGGACAACTTCAAATATCTAAACCTGTCTATGAATGTGGGGATCTGGATTAATTCTGAGTAGGTGAGCATTTAATCCGTTGTTCCCTCAGGTAAAAATACAGGATAGTGCTCTACTTTATGAATATCACCAAAAGCATTCATTAGAGATGCTCCATGGTATTTAAGACCCGATACTGCAGCTGCAGAAAGAATCATATGATACTTCTGTTCTGCTTCCTCCCTTGTTGTATGAACAGTTGTGAGCACTGTGGTTACGTCAGAATCAGTTGTCTGAAATTCCGTTACTATATAATTCATTTTGATTCTCCTTTATTTTCTCACCATTACTAATGTCATTGGTACTAAATATTGCTCGGAATTTGTTGTTATTTTATAATTTTGAGTCGAATCATATGCATTTGATATATAAATCTGAGTATCTGATATATATCTCACCACCCTCATATATGCATTTGTACCCATTAACCTTAAAAAAGCAATACAATTTGTAAGTGTCCCACTACTTGAAGTGGACAAGCTAATTTTTGTAAGGTTATTAGGGTCAAAACCGCCCATAACTCCATAATATCCTGTAGTACCCAAATACATTCTGCCATATACAAATATATATGAATATTGTGTCATACTACGTGGAAGGCCTACATTAGTAGCACTCTTACCTGTCTGTCCATTACTCAAAGTAACTGTTTCAATCCTCTGCTGATACCCAGACGAATACGCAGAGTCAACATCCGCCTGGGATTTAAAAGCCTGCCAACTTCTCCAGGTATTACTATCACCATTCTTTACCCTATGGTAAACGGCATCACCATTATACTGAAATTGCATCTGAGCAACATATTTATTTCCATCTTCAGAAGCAAAGGCGAAAAGTGGTCCTGTCGTTGGAGTATTATGTGATGCTGCATAAGCAAAGACTGACCCATTATTTAAATTATCGGCATTATTACTACTACTGCTGCTCCACCAGCCTTTCATCTTTAATGCTTCATTACTTGTGCACGCTCCAATATTTGCCGGTGTAAGATTGACGTTACCTGTTCTATAAGTACTTTCCGCATTACCTTTAACGGCCACAGCAGCTGGAATAGTTGGCTTATTACTTAAATCATTATAGCTTCCGGTAAAGGCTACAGTCTTTAAGTCTGAAAAAAATTTCTTGATCTTGCCAAATATCAATGAAAGCTTATCGCCGCTGTTAATATTAACTCTACTTGATTCCTCAAGAAACGTGGGAGTCTGATCGTTCGTGGCTACATTGGGGACCTTTTCAATATCAATATTGGCCTTAGCGTTTGCTATCTGCTGTGATGTAAGTCCCTGATTAGCTTTGGTAGATACTCTAGACTTAATATCATTGGAGAACTCTGTAAGGATTGTGTCAGCGTCTCCGTAACTCATGAAATTTTTCCCAGACATAATTCATCTCCTTAAAATATCAACTAAGCAGAGCTATAAGGGCATTTACCTGTGCGGTTGTAAGGCTGTCCGGTTCAGCATCTGCTATTAACTGTGCAACTGTTGTGCTTGTTACTTCTGCCGGTGCCCATGCTCCAGCTGTATGAGGTGATGTAAACTTATACAGAACACCCTGATAGATTACAACATCACCTGCATTGTAAGGCTGTGTAACATCGAACTCGTCAGTGATCATATCTGATACTGACTGGATCTTAGCCTCAAGACCGTCCACATCAATGAAACCAACACCGACGTTGTAACGCATGTCAACTGTCTTTGCGTAGTATGTCTTGTTAGGATCAACAGCTGTATCACTACTGAGTACATACTCGCCGCTAACTATCTCATACCAACCCTCAATTGAAGGATCCTCACTTCCAACAGGTGTAACTGCTGCATATGACGAATTATCAATAATAACAACGTCCGTACCTGCCGGATACTTAAGACCTGCGCCCTCGATGAACCTTGCATCAGTTGTGAAAGCATCAGTTACGTTGTAAACATAGCCGTTCATAGACTCAGTAAGGACTGAGGGCAGATTAGCGAACGTGCTTGTGCCTCTGATCTTATAAGCGCCTGTCTGAGACTTTAACTTAGCTGCAATACTCGCCATAAGTTCTGTGGCGTTAGCATATGAAACGAAATTTGTTCCTGCCATTTTGGCAATCCTCCTTATAACATGTTCTTAAGTGTTAACATTTGTTCTTCGGTTAAACTGGCCATTTCATCAACCCATTCATGCCCATTCCATAAGAAGAACTGTTCATCCTCAACTGAGAAATACATCCTTCTGTCTCGTTCTCTTAAGTACTCAGGCAATTCGCTCTTGGTTTCAATAATGACGAACTTAGCATTACCGCTCGTCCCGCTTCTTCCTACTTCACCACTAATCGATCCAGTAGGCGATAAATTTCCGCCAGAGAGCTTTGTTCTTGATTGGATATGGCCTATAATTTTGTCCTTATCCATTATTCATCGATCTCCTTGCCTATTTCAAATACAGAGTACTCAATGACTGTGTAATGTTCTCCGGCCTCGGTTGTAAGCTCTACCTCATACCTATACTGGCCGGTCGGTATGTCTTTTGTATCTTCAGGCAAAAATGTAATCAGGTTGCTGTCGGGTTCAATATCTGCTTCTTTGACAAATAACGGAGTACCGGCATTGTTAGCAACCCTAAATATAATTTTGTCTCCAGGCTGTGGCTCATATACCTCGCCATCAGAGTCTTTAAGCTCCACATTTAAGGTGCCTGAATCGCCTTTGGTTATATGTATAGCAGATGTTCTCGCATTTACCGTAAACATATTGCCCTCCTTAAATATTAGTTATATGGTATCCAACCTATGCTATCAACATTTCCCTCACCTATGTTAGTTATGGATACTCCTTTTTTTACAAAACAACTAAGATTCATAGTGCATGGCGCATTAACCACTCGAAGCAATGCTATGCCACCAGAAAAAACATATCCTGTTTCTCCAGAACCTACAGATAATCGTATGTATCCATCTGATGGAGCAATGAAAGGCAATTCATCGTTGTAAACAGTATACGGTGGGCTAGTAGTATCTAAAGTGCCTGCGAGAAGATTGTCGACCTGGGTCTTCGTATAAGCATCTGTAATACCGTATCCGGAAAGAGATGTTGCTTTATTAGCCTTACCACTAAGCGCTGTATCAACTTGTGTCTTATTGTAGTAATCCGTCAAATCGACAGCAGTACTGCCTATGTACTCATAAGCACCATTGATCCACATGTATTCATCGTAATTATCATTGCCGGAACCGGTTTTAGGGACCATATAAATCACATGCTCATCCCCAGTAGCAGGCAATGAATTTACAATTTCTCTATGAAGTCCCGATGTCTGGCTAGTTTTCTGATCGGTGTATTTCTTACTTTTAGCCCATGCTAAAATATTAAGTCCCATAGGTTACACCTCCCGCCACTGATTGTTATCCTCGTCGAACTTATACGCCTTGCTGGTATCCATCTCGAAGAAAATATCAGCGTTCTTTGCTCCGCCTGCTTTGAGAGGCTTGGTGTCTGTTGAAAGACCGTCATACTCTGTAACGAATCCTCCATCGCTAGTTCTTTTCTTTTGATCTATAATAGCTGTGATCATGGATTAACTCCTCTCATTTTGAAATATTCTCGTCCGTGAATTTCTGCTCGATCTTTTTCTTATACTGCACGTTGCTGATGCCTAAAATTGCACCAAGGAAACAGTCAATGGCAGTAATAGTACCCACGATCTCCTCGCCATAAGGGAGACCCCAAATCTGAGCCAGGGCAAAATATAAAGCGCCAAGTGCCGGCAATACAATCTGTGCAATCCATTTAAGGACGTCGTAAACTTTATTATTCATTGTCGTCTCCTTTCCCAAATATCTGATCTCTAAGCTTCTGCTCAGCCCTTGTTAAGGCATCCATGTTATTACCATTCTTGGCATGCCCTAACAATGCAAGCAGTGCTTCCTGTGTAACTTTCTGATCATTAAGTATCTTGCGAATATCAGCAGAAGTGCCACTCTGTTTAGCTTCGAGAGCTGTCACCCTTGCCTCAAGTTCCTTGTAATCCTTACCAGGCTGCTGGAACTTCTTTATAACGCCGGTAATCTGAGAAAATGCCGTAGATACAGTGATGATCGCTGCACAAGCGGCAAGAAACCATGCCCAAACTGTGCTTATTGTGATCATATCACTCCTCCTTTAAATATAAAGACTGTGCGTATCCTACAAGGCCATTACATTCGATTTTAGTCCAGCCCTCAGCTGCAACTTCATCAGGATTAACGATCTTGTAAACCTTATTAAGTCTCTTATTCATGACCATGAGAACCTCTCCAGCTGTTGACGGAATCTTTCTCATGTTTAACAGGGTCGTATTTACAATCTCTACCGGAACCTTGTGATCAAGAGCCTTGTCTTCTACTTCCTCTTTTGAAATATCAACAGCCTCAAAGTCCGGATCGTTCTTGATGTCCTCTGCTTCTGCCTCTTCTCTTTTTACCTCTTTAGTTGTCTTAGAACCGAACATATGTGCTATCTCGATTCCGCTCTCCTTAGGAAATGACTTGTTTGTATACTTACCCATTATTTGTTCCTCCTTTTACTGTATTTTGTATTGAGAGAGATCCAAGCATTCTCGCCGATCTTTCCCCAGTTATTCTTTGTTTCAAATATCGCTAATACGTCTCCTTTATGAGCGTATCCAAGCACTTTGCCGTTTAAGTTTGGTGTGTTTCTCTTTGTAAGAGACTGGCATGTAACCTCGATGTAGAAAATATCAACACCAAGAGGCTCTATATGCTGCACCTCATCGTCGTACTTAGGCGTAATGTAGCCTCTAAGGTATTTGCTATTAACAGAGACTGACCTTGTGCTAACAGCATTTGACTTATTACCCTCAACAACTCGCATTCTGTTGTTTGAAATATCAGTCACAATACCTACATGATCAGGCCATCCGGTGTTATCGCCTTTACCTGAGTCATTCCAGTCATACATGACAATATCAGCAATCTTAGGCACGTAGCTGTCTTTCTCCTGCCAAATGCCCATCTTCTTCGCAAGCTCGATCATACGCCCGCATGAGCACTCAACCGGGATAATATCAGTGTAGCCCAGTCTAATAGCAAGAGCAGATATGAAAGTAGCGCACCATGCTGACTTATAGTCCATCTTAGGCGCCTTACCACGTCCGCTATTGTAAATATCAATAATCTGTTTGAATGAGCCATCCATCTCGTTAAGCCCTACAAGACTTACTGCGAGATTGGCTATTGCGTGTCTTGTTTTCATGATGTCTCCTTTCATTCAGTAATTCTTTGCCACAAATTAGTATTTGGCATTAAACTTATGTACTCAGCGTTATTTAGTTTGCATGACGCCGGGTAATCTGATGCCTGTACTCTTGGGCCATAAAACAAATTAGTGCCTAGATCTTTTTGATATAACCCACTACTTCCAGTTTCTGGATAATGATATGAGCCACCAAAAGTTGTAAGATTATAAAATATATAATCATTTGTCAGACCATAAACTCTATTAACGTTGCTGCTTAGTATGTCGGCTTGTACGTTAGCAACCCAACTATCTTCTCGTATTGAATATTCGGCACTTCCTCCGGCCAATACAATCATCACATCTTTTGGGATATCTTCTGTTTCTTGTTCAATTACTATTGGTTTTGTTAGCCCAAACGCAGAAATTCCTCTTGGCCAATTGGAATTAATGACTGTCATATACTCAACCCAAAAGAAAACGGTATTCTCGTTTTGCAAAACTCTAATTTGGTTGTTATTTAAATCTGTTATAGATCCAACTGTGTAATCACCTAATACCGTTTTAATAGTTCCATCATCTGATAATATCATTTGAATGCCATTGGAAAACGTTATCGTATGATCGGACCCAGATGTCGTATAAGTAAATCCTAAGTCGCTAGAACCTTGTAACAGAAAATTTGATATAACATCCGATGTATATGTTCTGTTCGAGTCAAATATCGGAGATTTGTTCCCTCTATCAGTAATTGTACCAGCTTCGAGATTTGAACCGCCTATAATAATCGGAGCACTTTGGACATTCACATAAAAAGAGGAGACAACCGTCTTTTTACTGGCATCTCCAAATTGTTCAAGACTTAAATCTGAAACTTTATAGTAACCGTTTTCGGTTATTGTTAAGTGCGGATCTTCAGAATCTAATGCGGAAGACCATACACTCGTTTCAAGTTTTAGTATTTTTTCAGCAAAGCTTATAAAAGTCTCTCTAGGATTTACATGTATAGATTTATTCTTGCCCACTTCATTTATTGCTTTAGCGATTTCTATTTTTGTATTCCATAGGTAATTAAGCCTGTATTGCGCAGTGGTTTGTTTTATTCCCATACTCAATTACCTCCGATTAAAGTCTTTCGTATAAAGCCAAATTGAAATGCGTTGGCGAACTCGACAAAGCCACACGTTTAATAAAAGTAAAAGTCTTATTTTGCGTTTTTAGTTTATACGTTGCTCCAGCGCCCCAATAATCAGGAACTTGACCAATGTATATTTTATTCTCACCAAAGTTGCTAAAAGCATCCACGGTTATTGCCCCACTTTCTCCGACAAATACATTGTGAAATATAGCTAAATAATCGTTTCTAATGCTATTGTAACCAAGAAGGGTTATTAATGCCGGATAAGTATTGGCGTCAAGCACATCTGGAAGGGAATTTGCATCCACAGTTGGTTGTATTGTTGTAACCATATCAGCAGATTCCCAAAAATAATTTTCCTGTACCAATATCGGCACTGGCGGATTTTGAATATTAACTATAAACGACGATGCTGCAAAGTACTTATTCTCATCTCTAAATCTAGCAGCTGACAAGTCATTAATATCAATGTAACCGTAGTTATGCATTGGCGCTGCTGGGAAGTCGTTATTTGTGATAATGCATTTCTCGGGTGCATCTGTGTCATCGTCAGACGACCAGATACGTTGGTACATAAGTCTGATAGCATCAGCATATGACCTAAACGTATCTGTATCATCGACATGTACATGCATAGAGGCGCCAGCAGTATTTATAGCGCTTTTAATTGAGTTTTTAGCATTCTTAATCTTGCCCATAGCCGTATCAATGGCTTCTTTTAAAGCACTATACTCACTATCACCCATTTTGACCTCCTATTAAGTGTCAGCATCATTTATTACGTATTCTTTTGTATACTCACCTTTCTTCTTTGATCTGTAGAATTCAGTGAGTGTTGGAATCTGCGGTGTTCCAAGCGTTAAAGTGGATTTAGCAGAATCCATATCTATTGAAAGTTTTGTTATAGTCATGATTGTTGAAATATCATGAGGCATTGAACGAACTCGAACACCTTCGCCAAGCATAAACGGATAGTGACCGTCTTCGCCATTTCTAGCAAGGTACGTCATATCCACTGCATTTACTTCCAATGAATTTGGCATGTATATTTGTCTATTAAGCCAGTCAACTCCAGCTTTCATAAGATTCCTCTTAACAACAGCTTTAGTCGATCCAGTTATGTCATTAAAATCAACAACCTTTGATTTGTTACCATAAAGCTCCGCTAGATCGGGATCTTGAATATAATCAAGCATGTACTTATTTGCTGATCCGCCAGTTGTATCATCGGCGTCTCTGTCAAGCCTGGTGAAGCTTAAGTTTTTCTCGCCAGAAGAACTTGAATCAGTAGCCATTATAACAAAGTAATTCCAGCCATATACAGTTCTGTAATTAATTCCGCTATATTGGGATCCGGTTCCTATCGAAAATGAAGTATCTGTATTTGCGGAAATGCTACGAGTAAGTTGTGCTGTAGGGGCTTGCTCAGAGTTATTTCTATCGTTGTCCCATCTTGTTTTATCAGCTTTCCTTACACCTTGTTGGTCAGTCACATACCATCCAAGTGTAACCCCTCCAGTTGTGGACTTAACCCAAATTCGACATCCGCCGACTGGATCATACAAAGCAAAATATGTATAAGGAACTAAGGTTTCGTCAGAAATATAATTGCACCTTACAGGATTCGATATGGCGGACCCATTACGATTGTCGTAAAGTTTGATTGTCTTGTTAATGTATTCCGCTTTCTTGATCGTAATATCATCAGAATTGTACTTGCCAATAGGTATGACGGTTGTGACAATATCGTCAATTGTATTAGTCTTTTTAAGATCCGTAATATTCATTGCATATTCGGCTCTTACTTGGAAATTGAAGTTATTATTAGGCGGGTACGGATCGTCGACTTTCGGTAAAATATACTTCCAGCCGGTACCGCTTGAATTCGCAGGGTGCGTTCCGTCGGCATTGAGGTTACTTCGATTCATTAGAAAATATCCACCCTCAGCGCCTATGATCTTTTTAGAGAACACATCGAACGCGTTTTCGTATGAAATGTTACGATATACAAACTTTGAATCTGTAACAACTCCATTTTGAAATTCAACTTCTGTATTCATTTTAAGCCTATCAGCCACAGCTTCACTATCTGTAGTATTGGCCGCCCCACCTTTGTTATAATAATCTAAGAAAGTCTCTATAAAAGTCTCAAGCGATGTTGTGGATCCTTCTTCCTCTTCGGGTGTGCCGGATGGTGTTGTACTATTCTTCTCATTGCGAATAACAACATCATTTAAAAAAGCAAGAGCACCTTCACATTTGACGATCTTGCTCTTGTAAAAGTCTATATCGATCTGAGATACTCGACCATAAAATATTGATTTGTACACTGGTGACCTATCCACATGACCACTTGTGATCTTTATTGTCGGTGGAACGGTCGCTCGTGTTTCCCCGCAAGATTCTATTGTAAATACATTACGTTGACCAGTTACAAATATAAACGCATAGTCATACTTTTTAACATTATTGCTATTGCACGCTATAAACCTCGTACTATAAACGTGACCGTCGCATGTCTGCGTAACCTTGAACTGCTGTTCTAACGCAGCAATACTAATCGGTTCTTCTGCGTAACTTATTTCAATTGTTACGTAATCAGAGTATGACGGGTTGTCTATTTGAAATGCTGCGACAGGTGTGTTATAAGTCTCATTATTTGCGTTATAGTGTTCAGTGGTTCTTGTTATGATTGACGGAGCAAGCTCATATACTTCAACCATGGTCCTGTCAATCTCAGGCATCGAGTACTGACTATGGTATACTGGCATAGTAAATTCAAACTTACCTGCCGTGTTTACCTCAAGGTCTAGCTTTGGCTTAATAAGAGTGTTCTCTTTTGTGTACTCAAGTACGTTGTTTTGGCCAGACCCATGTATCTCATGCCAATTGGATTCATTACCCATGAAAACTCTAAATTTCGGGTTCATGCGCCAACCTCCATACTTTCGTCTCTTATGACTAGAACTGAAATATCAGCCGCTGTGCCACCACTTGTATTAAAATAGTAATAGTTATGATCGGGCTTTAAAATTAGAGTTTCTGGATTATAGCCCTGAGCCAAAGCTATTGGTTCATCATGTTGTCCTTCTCTGCTGTAATCAAACTCAGTAAACCTTGTAGCAACCAAATCACCGTTCTGTACTAAAATATCAGCTTCTATTGTTGCATTTGTAGGATTAATTATGTCTTTCCAAGTTCCATCTCCGCCATGGACTTCAAAATATCCAAAACTAATAGGAGTACCAAAAAGTCCATTCCACTTCCATGTGTAGTTATCATTTCCATACTTCCAAATCGTTACGTCCCAAGGAGGTATAAAATCTGGAGTAGGTGGCCAACCGCCTTCCCAATCTTCTGGAGGAACGGACTCAAATTTTTTGTAAGGAATAACTTTAAAAGACAATGTTACTTTAGATCTGTCTTTTTCTGACTTCCATGATTTAACACTAACCCTGCCATAAGTCCAAGAATATCCAATCCCAGGCTTTATCCAGTCTTGTAAAATTAAAGTGCATGTCATGCCATTAATGCTAGAAAGAATCTGATCATATCTCTGATACCATTCTCCAGCATAAATATCATCAAGTGCATTTAATACATAAAACTCTATTTCACAAGTTCTACTTCCATATGAAGCTAAACCTTTTGAAGATAAAATGTTTGAAATATCAATTGAACCATTAAGCCAGTTACTTGTAAGTTCTTTGCTATAAGGCTTAGCTGGCTGAATAACAGGTCTAGAAGACGGTGCAAGTTTAAATGTTGAATGACTTCCGTAACTTGCCTGCTTGTAGCCGTCCACATTGTAAGTCTGAATTATAATAGAATGCGGCAACTGAAATGTATAAGCCATCCTCTAGACCTCCTTTCATGAAATGTTGAATGTTGTCATCAAATTATTAATATTTTGCAAGATAACATTATCGCTTTCTGCTTCATTAACAACTCCCGCATATGCGACCGTAATATTTGTGCCATACGCATTTCCATTTGGATAGTCTGTTGCTAAAGCTACATATCGGCTAACATTGTTTGCCGTTTTATCTTCCCCTTTACTACCATTTTTGAAAAACGACATTGTTTTATTATTGTTTCGCATCGCAACAACAATATAACTTCCGATGGTATGAGCCTCACCAAATCTGGGATCACTACCCCATAAACCACCTCTTAACATTGTCAAGCCATCTTCCGCAATATAAGCGGCCTCGCCTGTGGTTTGCTGATATGACGTACTTATAACTCTGCCATATCCATACTCAACTGTGTATTTAAATACGAGATACGCTGTGAAATTAGTATTTGTACTCCCCAAATCGCAATAAACGTAATCTTGTTGAGCTTTACCATTTACATCAACGCCTTTACCGTCTCCATTCGCGGTAAGTAAATTTGTCAATGTGAGAGGATTATTTCCGTTACCCCATGTGAAAGCGGTTGGATCAAAGTTGTCAATGTGAGCTTCGCATATGATATTACTAAGTGATGAATATGGCAAATATAAACTTGCAAAAATTTCATTTATTCCCATTACCACAACACTATCTTTCGAACCGTTCAATAGATTGCCTAATGTTATAGTTGTGCCAGAACGGACATCCGAATATAGAGCCAATGCCGATTTATCTGCTCCGTCAATGGTAATTGTCATATCGCCATTTTGAACTAGGGTTCCAGAACTTATAGAATATGTTCCGTTTGAAGAAGTCTGACCGTATCTCCACTTAGTAGCCATTATCAATACATAGTCGTAATCACTATTCGTATATCTATAATATGTCTTACCAGAATTTACTGTTGTATCTGCAGTAAGAGTATACACATCATTAATGATCTCATACCATCCCTCGGTTGAAGGATCTTCACTTCCAACAGGTGTTACTAATGTATATGAAGTATCTATTGTTTCCGAAGATGAACTAAAGTGCTCGGCAAGTATGTCTACTTCACTATTGAAAGGAATAGCTACTGCAAAAGCAGCGTCATCTATATCGTAGCCTCCAGCACCTATGGAAAATGTTATTTCTGCGTTATCGCCTGCTGTCACATCATGTAAAATTGCGAGCATCTTATTAGTTATAGCACCACCAGCACCATTCGATATGGTTTCATTTCCGCTGCTCATACTATTATAACTAATATTAGAATGATTGATTACGCTGTTATCCCAGCCGCTATTATAGTTCCATTTACTCTGGAAATATATTAAGTGAGCATACTTTTGTTTAGGAACTACTGCTACCTCGGGTATTTTATTGCAATACTCACCAAGTATCATGAGAATTGCAACTGATAAATCTATCCAATAACCAGAAGTTTGATGTTCAGTGTTTTTTATTACAGTGGGACCCTGCAATTTCTTCGCTTCATATGACATCGCATCCCATGTGGCTTGATCTGTTTCAGTCCAGTTTCCTCCGCCACCTCCGGATACAGTTACAACAACTTCTTCCATTGCGTCGTAATCGGAATCTGGTGTTACTGTACCGCTTTGGCTTAAGGTTACAGATTTTGATGGCTGAAGTCTTGGTGTTTGAACAGTTACCTCTACTGAATCCATTGCATCATTGTTGCCAGTTGGATTGACTGTGTAAGTTCCGCCAGAGCTATATGTCACTGATCGTCCTGTCTCAACTACAGGGACTGGAACTGCGACGGTGACCTCACTGAAACCAACCTTACCATAACTCAGCGAAACAGGTCCATTTTGACGTACTGTAATAGGATCTTCAAGTTCGAGGCTTGAGGTAATTCTAACTTCGCTAAGACCTGCATAACCAGGACCTGGCTGTACTATTTCACTAAAGTCTATAGCATTAACATCTACATTCTTAGACTGAGTATTAAACGGAATGTTGACGTCTACTTCAAAACTTGAAAAGCCGTCTTTACCCTGAGCAGGTGAAAACGTATTGTGATAGTTGTTCTCTGTAACACTCACACTACCAGTCTGAAGTTCTGGACCTGGGACATCAACTATTACTTTATTCCAAGTCTCAGTACTCTGTTGGGGCTGCTCATAAGTATGATTGTTGATAACCGCGTTTAACGTTGTTTCTGTTTTTGAGCCTGTTGGAACTTGTACATTTACAAAATCCCACGCTTCACCTGCAGGTGCTGCATATGGACCATTTGACGTTATGTCATTTGTAAGATGATGTACATCGTAGTCGGTTACCGCGATTGCACTGGCTCTTTTAACGTAGAAATGAAGAGTAATTTCACTTGCAACTGCTCCATAATTATAATGATATATGCCCTGTACAGGATCATATGTTGCGCTTTTAGTCCAACTGGCATTAGCTCCATTTCCACCAGCGACTGATACAATATCAGCATAGAAGTCATCAACTGAAAGTAGTGATCTATCACTTATAGACCTTGGAACTGTAATATCAATATGGCCGCCTGAAGTTTCTAGTGTATGCTCGCCTAGATCTATTACTTTAAGTGTCGTTCCTTTGTTTATAGCATCTAAAACCTGATGAATCTGACCAACTTCATCATCTACGAATTTGTCAAATTCTGATTTTTTAGTAAATGCATCTGAATCATGACCATTGAGGGTCTGAGCATTTCCGCCATTTTGATTTAAATCTTGTATTACACGTATGATGGCACCTCTGACTGTTTCGCCAGATTCTGCATTATCGATTAATTCTATATCTGTATCAATAGACATTACGTGCTCGTCTCCTCTCTTTCATAATATTTGTCATCTTCCCATTCAGGAGCTGTTGTACCTTCTACAGGTATGTATCTTCGTCCATTGGCGCTTAAAGTGTAGTAAGATGTGTAATTGGATTCCCAGTCATCCGGTTCATCCCAAAGTAATCTGTATCCTACTGTAGGAACATCGGCGCCATCTCCATTTACTTTGTTAAGCTCCTTGTTTGTATACCTGACTATCTGGTCTCTTAACTCAACAAACTGAGATCTAAAAACCAAATGTTCATAGTCACCCTCGACATCTGGGGCTGTATACTTTATGTTAGAGTTGTGCGCATCTGTAAGTGTTCTCGCGCTTTTACTAATGTTTTCATACGTTGCCAAGAAAAGACTACGAATGTGATCTTTAAACTGATCCGGATTCGAAAGACACTCAAACTTTGCAAGTGCCTCTTTCATCTCTGCAGATAATGGATTAGGCATGATAGTATCCTCCTGGTGAATCTTTCGCTATCGGATCTGCTTCGTAATTTATTGTTACTCTCGAGTAATCTTTTGGCGATTGCCAAGAGTTTACTATAAGCTTACATACATAGTAATGATTAGGATCGTCTTCAAGCCATACATTATAGAAATAACCATTAAGACGATTATGTATGTCTGAGTATTTGTCATACCAATCCCAGTCATTTGGCTGGTTTCTGTTTAAAACATAGAACTCCCAGGACCCAGTACGTTTGCCGTATCTGAGCCCTGTTAAAGTTCCAGTCAAATCCAACGGCCCTTCTTGTCTTCCAGGAATATCGACATACTCCTCTTTGACAGCCGGTGGATTAAATAGAGGCCTAGACGAAGGTACTATTTTCCACTCATTATAAGTGTTAAGTCTTACTGTAGGTTCTCCTACTTTCTGTAAATATAATGAATGATACATCACATACCTCCTGTTCTTGCCTCCTGTCTTGCATAAGTTCCCAGAGCCTGGTTCATAGGAGCAACAATCTGCCCTACTAATGCTCTGCCGTCCATTACTACCTGTAAGTTGTTGAACTGCGACCACAATTCATTAATATCCCTATCCAACTTCTCGATAGCGCTGACAGTCTTTCCATCATTTATTGTAATTGTCTTATTTGTATTCACATCATATGTAGATGCGGCGGCTGCAAGGGATGCTGTTCTTGTTGCTCCGAATGCCTTGTCCATTGCAGCAATTCCATTTTGAATATTTGATCCGTTCCATACAGGTGTCACTGAAGGAGTTGAGCCATTAGCAAGAGCCTGTCCAGCCGCAGAGATAAGCATACCCATGTTCTGGATAGCTGACTCTATAACATTTAAGTTGTTATTCATTCCATCAGCAACGTATTGGTCTATTGTAGCACCAAGTTCCTGTAAATATAAAGCGTTACCAATAAAAGCTCCGATAAGCATCTTGCAAACTCTTGTGGCAGTATCGATGTAATCCATTTCAGCATCTCTATCGGTGAATGCAGTTGTAATACCAAGTCTTGCATAAACACCAACCTCGTCATGCAATCTATGCGAAGGTGATTTTATCTCAAGAGCCTCTTTCTCACCTTCTTCAATCATCGTTGCATTTTCTTGCGTTGCATTTTGCACATCGCTTTTTGCAGCATCGTCGGTCATAGCACTAGTTATACCAGCAACTGCATTATGGCCTATGTTTTCAGAATTTGCAGCGATCATGTTATCGAGCGAAGAGAAGTGCTCGTTCCACATAGATTCAACATCATCCATATCTGTAAATGATGTTCCAAGAATGTCATTTACTTGAGCCAGTGCACTTGCTTTAGCTTCAACAGATTTAACCTGTCCTGCAGCTATAGCTTTTTCCATCTTACCTTGAAACAGCTTCTCGTAATTATCGAGCTCTTCTTCAGTCATGGAATTGAGTGCCTCAAGTTCCTCAAGAGAATCAACACCCATTTTCTGTATCTGTGATCTAAGTTCAGTATTATCAATTCTTCCATTTAAAGAATTAACAACATTTGTAAACCTAGAAAGCTGTGCAATCTGATCTTCGAGATTCTTCTTGAGCTTCTCCTTTGTTACAGGATTTTCAGGATCGAATCCCCAATCAACCTCTGAGAACAAACCAGTTGCATTTTTCATGCTACTAATATTATCCCCAACAGTATCCTGATAGGATTTCATGGTGTCTTTCATCTTGTCGAACACTTCTTCTTCGAAGTCCGCAAGTTCCATGTCCTTATACTTTATGCCGTCAGCTCCATTTTGACGAATCTTAAGTAAATCAGCCCAGTATTTGTTTTCGGAAAGAAGTTTCTTTTCTTTCTTATCTTTATCCTCTTCATTTGCGGCATCAACTATGCTTGCCTCGGTTTCTTCAGACAATTTTAGGTCGTTTAAATACTTATCTCTCTCCTTCTGGAGCTTTGCGTATTCCTCTGCTGTAACTTCGACCTTCTCATGTCTAGCACCGTGAACAACACCATTTTTGTCTTTGTCATAAACCCAAGATTCTTTATAATATTTCTTACTTGTGGTCTTAGTGCCTTTCAAATAACCCTTATCGTCATAACCAGCGGCATTTTTAACCATCTGCTTAGCTATTTCAGGAGCACCGCTCATACGTTCAAGTATTTTATTGGTGTCAACTATTTCTTCTTCTGTAATAGCAAATAAGTTTGACTTAACACTCTGATAGGATTTAGCTACGTCTTCCATTCCGTTAACGTAGTCTTTCCATCCGCCAAGAGAATCCAACTGGAAACTACTTTCGGCAGACAAAATATTACCAAGACCATCAGTAGAAGCATCCAAGACACTTCCCATAAGGCCTTTTGCTGAGTTTTCAACAACATTTTTGTTGTCGTCTATACCCTTGGCAACACCTTCATCCCACCACATACCTTGATCTTGACCTTCTCCAGAAGGAGAATTAATATCAAGAACTTTTTTCGACGGATCGATTATTCCTTCTTGAGCTACGTCTTTTGACTCATTTATAACAATATCAGCATTGTCTTTTATTCCCTTAGCCAAACCAGCATCAAACTGAGCACCAGTTTCTTTTCCCATTGCTTCAAGATCGGGCATTTCCTGCTCGATGGTATTCTGCAAATCTTCGACGTTAAGTTCGCCTCCGGTTATACCAGCTTCTATACCTCTAAGCAACGCTTTGGCTACTGAAGAGCCCATTTTTCCTAATGATCCTAAATATAAACCTATTGCGGCCCATATAGAAATCATTAAGTTCTGAACAGCCTTTAAAATGTTCTCCCAGTTATTGTCTATAGCATTGGAAAGTCCATCAACTAATGCAACCACAAGTTTAGCAATTGCGTCTAACATAGGAGGAAGCCATTCGGTCCACCTAATTATAAGCATGTATATTATTGTAGCATAGATGTTAAGCAAACTTCCTACTATTGAACCTATATGGTCCTCTATGCTATGTATTAGTGAGTCTATTAGATTTAACACAACTTCAATTAAATATGGAAGGTCTTCTGATAAGAACTGATCGCCCAATCTGTGTATGAGAACACTCAACGCGTCAGTGATAGGACCTATCATATTAGTAAAAGCAGTTATTATACCGGTAACTATTCCACCAGCAAGAAGCGGGAGGAAACCAATAATGCTTCCAAGTATTGCACTTATTGCTAAAATTATTCCATTTGCAGCATTTAGTACTTCTTCAGGCTTTATTCCGGCAAGCTGTCTTATACCCTCGGCTATAAGTACTAAACCGGCACCTATCATTACCGCAGAAGCAGCAAAGCCCATCGCTATAGCTGTATAACCAGCAAGAGTTCCTATCATAGCCACAACAATTAGTATTGCTCCACTATCGATAAGAGCCGCTCCAGCAGCTGCAAGAAGAACTGTAAGGCCGATTAAAGCCACTATTGCAACGCCAAGAGCAGCAAGAGCTGCACCTAAAGCATCGGTATCTATGGTTGAAACCAGCTTTATAGCAAGAGCTATTCCCATTACAGATGCTACAAGTAATGCTAACACGCCACCAGCTGCTGCCATTTTTCCTATAGCACCAGAGTTGAATTTTGAAATAATATAAACAAGTCCTGTCAAAACCGTCATTAATCCGCCTATGGCAAGGGCTGCTGCTATTATTCCATCGACTGGTGCATTAGCAAGAATAGCTATGGACAACGAGAATGCCGCAACGGCCGCAGACATCGCAGCGAGCGACAGCATAGCTTGAGATACGCCTTCCATACCAGTTACAGAAGTCGAAAGTCTCTCAAATATAGCAAGCATTGTTAGCATCATGAGCTCTATTACACCGAACGCTTCCAACATAGCCATAGGATCAGATTCAGCCAAGAATCTTAACGACAATGAAAGCGCTCCAACTGCTAGACCAAATGCTATAATTCCAGCGGCTGCTGAATTTATTGAAGTGGCAGGATTGGCTTGGCTTTGCATTCTTTCAACAAAATTTGTCATCGTTAAAAGTAATGATTCTATTACAAGGAACGAAAGAACCATCTTATCAATATCTATAGTGGAAACTATTTTTATTGATAAAGCAAGTAGGCCAACAGCCAACGCTAACTTAGTTATTCCTTTTACGGCAACATTTAAAGCCTTAGGAGAATCACCCATCCAAGTCTGCATCTTTTTAACAAAATCAAGGAGAGTTATCATTGTTATCATCAGCATTCCAAAGCCAGCAGCGGTTTTATACATGTCGCCAATTGACATGATTTTAATCGCGATAGCAAGTATCAAAAGGGCTCTAGAAATTGATCCTATAGCCGATATGGCAATAGGTATCGTCGCCAATGATTTAGGATCCAAATATTTCCATGCTTCAAGCGCTTTCACCATCTGCGCGAACACTAAAGAAAGCATCTGAGATGTTAAGAACAAACCAGAAAGGCCTATTGCAAGTCCGTCTGGATCTATTGTTGATAATATAAACAGAGCGCCAGCAAGTTCAAGTAATGCCTGGCCTATTTTTATAAGAGCATCTGCCTGTATACTTTTGGTGAATGTGTCCAAGGTTTTTGAAACACCATTCATCATCGTTGAGAAGCTATCAAGGAAATTCTTAACGCCAGTGTCTTTAGCAATATCAGTGATCATATCGCCTATAGGGCCTGTAATCTGCTCAAGTATTGACGGTACCGTTTTCTTAGCGTTTTTAAGAACGCTTGTCATTACTATTATGGCTCCAACAATTCCACCAGAACCAGCAATTATACTCCAATCAGTACTTGTGAGCTGGTCGAAAGCTGAAACTATTCTGCCAACAACCGTATGAACAACATTTCCTATAAATTCTAAAGGTCCAGCGAACTTTTCTTTAAAAGTATTTATTTTAGACTGAACAAAATCGAAGAAACTTCCTATCTTCTCTTTAAACGAAGCTAATACTTTAGAAACCGCCGCCAATTTATCGGCAGATGTCTTAACAACTTCGGCAAGTGTTTCAAAAGTAGAAGCATCGGGGCCATTTTGTACTGCTTCAACAGCATCATTTACAGCCTCCGAAAGTATTGAAACAACCGATTTCATACCCGGAACAAAGTTAAGTATCCCGATTAATACTTGGAAAATAACATTAGCCAATGTTCCTAAAAACTTAGCAAGGCTGTTGATGAAATATCCAAATGTATCTGAAACTTTTATAGCTTCATACATTTCCTGAATATAAAGAGACAGATTTATGACAAAGTCAAAAAATCCACCAGTATCATTTGTTGCAATATCAAACAATGTTTTGAACGAAGCGGCTAAAGCCTTAACAAGTTCAACACCGATACCTACAAGCGAAAATAACCCGTTAAAAACAATATAAGTCTTCTTCAAGAAGTCTGACTTTTTAAGAAAATCAGACAAATTATCGCTCATCATTTTTATTCTGTAGCTTATCATAGCTAAATTTTTTCCGGTAATCGGAGGAAAAATATTAGTAAATGATTTTTTTACTACAGACGCTATATTGGCTAATGAATTAAAAGCAGAAAATAAAGCCTCAATGAGACTTCTTCTTCCGCCCATTTCATCCCAATCAGATATGATTTTATTTCTAGCATTCGCTGACTCAGTTATAATGTTACTTAAAATATCACTCCATTTTGTCCAGAACGCTTTAGCTTCTTCAAAGTCACCTATTATAAGTCGCCATGACTGTGACCATCCAGAACCAAGAGCTTCTCCGAGAGTGTCGATCATCTGAGAAAGTGTTTTTACTTTTGTAGCAGCATCTGTCATTGCAGGGTCATCTGCAAATTTTGACATAACTGCAAAAAATACATCAGCTGTGAGCCAGCCATCTTGTAAAGAATCTCTGAATTTACTAAGCGTGACAGTTCCTTTTTTAAGAGTGCCCATAGCCTCAGCCATGTCTATGAAAGCCTGTTTGTACTTAGCACCACCCATACCTCCGGCGTTCTCTATAGATCGCCAGTCCATAAGTCTTATAGCTCCAGATGAGGCAGCCTGCGAAAGCTGATAAGTAGCTCTAGCCATTGTTGTGGCATCTGCGCCAGCGAAAGCGGCCCAGTTACCAATACCCTTTAACGCTTTTGTAGATTTTTCAAGGGCATCGTTTTGGTTACCTATTGCCGCTGTGAATAAGCCGGCATTCTTTGTCATCTGAGTAAAGTTATAGATGGTTTTGTCCGCGTAAGTATTGAGATCGTCCAACGCAGAATTTACTTCACCTACAGATTTTCCAGTATTCGCCATCAATGTCTGCGTAGACATTATCTGCTCGTTATACTCTGACAAACCCTGCTTTGTAGGGTCGATTGTTATCGACTTTATTAAATTAGTAGCCGCATAACCGGCTTTTCTTACAACATCTGTAAATATGTTTCTGATTGAATACCCAAGCAGAGACATTTTGTTGTTTAAACTGTCAACAGTCGCTTGTAACTGTTGAAAAGCTTTTCCATCTCCTCCGCTATCAGCTTCTTTTTTAAGAGACGTCATAGCGGCTATGGTGTTCATGATGCCTTGCTGAAACTGTGCATTATCGAACACCATTTCAACAATGACTCGTTTTAACTCTTCATCCATGTGTTCTCCTCACCTCCGATGCACAATCTCTTGCAAACTTCTCAAAAATTTCTCGAACGCTTGGATCCAAGAAATTAATACCCTGAACATATGTTCCATTTTGAAGCGCGTGACCGTATTCTATAAGTAATACAACCGGTGTACCTTCGCTAGTAACATTTGAATTCGTAAAACAAATTTTTACTTCTTTTACCGAACTTTCTATATAATAATCCCAACTAGCTGCGGTTTTTCCAGTATCAACTGGTGTTCCGCTTCTTAGGATTTCGCATCCCTTTTTTCCATACGAATCAAAATCTATTTTTCTTCGAGCAACGTCCTTTAAGTCAGTCAAATACCTCATAACGTCGGAATAACCTTTGTCGACTTTAAGTTTAAGGCCCATAATGCTATCCTTTCGTATGATACTTTGCTTTTCTTGCTTCGTTTAGTTCCCTATTTCTCTTTAGAATTTCGGACTTGCTCATCTTTTTAGCAGGAGTATTGTTTGATTCGCAAACTTTTATTAAAGTTAATAGCCTGTTTAAATGCCATTTCTGAAATTCAACAGGTATGTTTAGTGCTATCATAGCAGAATAGATGACTTCGGAAGTCAGTATGTTATTTCTGCCTTTCCTGCTATTTGGACTTTCACTTATTGTAGTGGCAGTCATAGGATCTTCTATATAATCATTTATTTGCTGTAAATTTTCAGGAGTCAATGCATAATAAACATTGTCGTCAACATTTTGAGTTATGGTCATACATTTTATATAATCTATAGTCTCTTCAAATGTTTTCTCCTTTTTTGTAATAAATGGCTTATGCCACTTACTTTCCCACTTAGACAATGAAACTAGAGAATGCTCTAGATGTAGTGTCTGCTTTTTTACCTTTATAAACTCGTTCGTCTCATTGTTAAACACTTCGTTTTCAGGTACTACTATCGAAAGCATTCTCTAAATTCTCCTTATTTATTGACGAATTCGGTAACGTTATCCTTGCCTATTTCGGAAGCTTTTTCCTGTATCGTAGCGGGCATTATGGCGTTAACAAAATCAGCAGCTGTCTTTGGATCCCTGTAAAAAGACATTACAAGTTCTGAATAAGCCTCTGTTTCTTCGAAAGCTTTTGACAGCTCTGGAGATTTGATAAAACGTCTTCCATCCGGAGACTTTTCGCCATAAGAGCCGAGTATAATCTTCTTAAAATATTCGAGTAACTTAGGACCGTCTTTAGTTTCGACGATCTT
>JAEIGA010003630.1_pt1 | contig 24108 bp, 7 predicted proteins | sample 9270691 | NCBI WGS metagenome assembly JAEIGA01 (sample SAMN17057246, study PRJNA624740) | gut metagenome | biome: biome; isolation source: fecal sample | host: Bos grunniens | place: China: Xizang | collected 2019 | reverse complement strand
TACATTACCTGTATTTTCCGTTCCGACAATAGTGACATCAAATATTTGTTTAATATTATAAGTGCTCATAGCTATATCGAGAGTTTTCCAAGTATTACTACCCGGAAAATTAACAGCTTTAGCTAATGTCAATTCATATATCGGTTTTCCATCTACCCATGTGCCGACTACTTGTTCATCGGTAGAGTAGTTGAGACTAGAAGAGCCACCACCACCATTGCCATATTTAATACCAATAACCTTTGTTAATGTATAACCGTAGTTTGTTGTGGCAAAAGCTTTGAGTACGTCATTTGTACTATCGTAATGTATAAGTAATGGTTTCGCCCCATCTGTAGGATCTGGTGCTAATGTAACATCAAAATCTTTGTGATTTTTTATATAACTAGTTAACATTATGCCAAGACGAGGAATACTATAAGTATTATAAAAATCAAAGGCAAAAGCATCATATTTATTTAATTCAGCCATACCAATATCTGGGATAGTGAATGGAACACTGTATTGTGTGATACTTTGACTACCTTCCCAAAGCGTGGTTTCCTCATATCCTTCTTCTGGGAATCTCGCCCATTCATCTTCAACCTTTCCATACACGTTTAGGATTTGCGGTGGTTGAAAAACATTCAATGTTACAATGGCTGAATTAATTACAGTACTCCATATAACAGTTTTTAAATACAACGTTGAGTTGTTAATATATCCATATAAATCATCGTAAGTATTACCAAATATAGTTGGATTATTAGCATCAGTACTAATGTCACTTATGTTAATTTTTGTTGATAATTCTTGGTTTGGACTATAATTAAAAATAACACTATAATACAAACTAGCATCAAAATTAGGTAAAGCAACCCAATCATTTTCTTTGGTAATCTCCAAGTATACGTTCGTTAAAGTTTCTGTTTCACCCTCAACTGGCTCACTACCGCCTTGATACTTCATATAAATATCGCCGTTGTTACCCAGATCGTTTGTAGGGTCTGTGGTGCCGTAGAGATTACCGCCACCTGATGAACTACCATTTCCATACTCAACATCTTTATACATAATCTTAGTTGGGTCTGTCGATTCATTAACTGTAACAATAGTTAAATCCTCAATAGTCATATTCCATCCATGACCACAAATGTAGAAATAAGTATCTTCATCTACTTCACTTAAATCAAGACTACCTTCAATAACCGTATTTTGAGTATTATATATATCTATAGCAACCCAGTTAGCATCAGATGGTTTTGCCCAATTTGCAGCATCGTATGTTGTTTTTACACCGATACCAATTTTAAACTGATTGTCGCTTGTTGTGTATGAAGTACCAGTAGTAATTCTATAATTAATTCGACTTACATTTGAGGGAATCACCGTTGGATAAAAACTGTTAGCACCTATGGTAGCAGCACCACCCCAAACATAAGTTAGTGTATTATTTGTTGCGTCTGCAGTGATTGCCATAGTTCCGCCAGATTCAACTTTATTAACAAAATCTGTTACGTCTATTGTTTCTTCTGTTGTAATATTATTATTTATAAAATATAATTCTTTATCATCCAATTTTTGAATAGTTGGTAAATTATTATATTGAGTTTGGGTTAGTTCATAGGCAGAAAGGTCGCCACCGCCTGAACCGCCACCACCCGGTGCATTACTTAAAAAGTATTCAATAGTAGGGTCTTCTCTTTCTGATTGCGGTAATTCAAGCCAATCCTCATAGTCCATTTCAACTGCAGTTAAACTACCACTACCCACATCATCATTAACCCATTTCTGATTTGTAGCATCATAAACAAGTCCTTGCCCATCAGTAGGAGAGGATAAGTCTACATCAGTGAGTCCAGCTAGGGTAGAAGAGCCACTTCCGCCAGTAGGTATGTCATAGACAGTTCCATCAATCCCAATCTTTGTTAGGTCGGTAGAACCAGTACCTTGTGGATTAGCCTCGACCTCTGTAGGAGTTGGCGCATATAAATCAGTATCCACATTATCTACAGTGATAGTAGCAATCTTAGTACCGCTAGACTGTACCTGAGTTACTGACACATCAGAACCCGCATCAGCATTTATCCATTCCTGATTGGTAGCATCGTAGGATAACACCTGACCATCTGTTGGTGTGGTTATATCCACATCGTTCAAGTCATTAACCGATTCTACTCCTTTTGGAAAGTCAACCCATTCATTTTCTATTTTCCCAAATATATTTAATATTTCTGGTGGTACATAAGTGACTTTTCTGCCATCAATTTTAGTTATACGTGTTGTTGCCGTTCCAGTATATGTTGTTCCAAAATATAATGTTTTACCGTCTTCAGACTTTTCAAGATATTGATTATAATAAGTAGAGCTAAGTGTGTATGGATTGTTTTCACCTACTACACCTATATCTGGCACAGGAATATCAGCAAAAGTATAACCGCTAATATCACCAGTATACACTTTTATATAATAATACTGAGATAAGTCAAAATTTGGCACTGCAACTTTATTGTTTGCGCCCGGACGAGTATCTCCACTCCAAACGTTTGTAGTATATTCGTCATCTATGATTGGGTCATCTCCACCAATATATTTCATATAAGTATCACCATTAATACCTAATGACGAAGCTGGGTCGGTTGTTCCAAATAAATTAGTACCACCACCACTGCCACTGTTACCATTTATCCACTTACTACTAGTACCGTCATAAATTAGTGTCTGCCCATTCGAAGGAGTGATAATAGTTGTATCTGTAAGCTCAGACAAAGTATCAGTGTCGGTAGCAGAGATTTCTCCGTTTGTTATAGTTATGTTAGTGCCAGCTGTGTATGTGGTATCAGTAGCACTAATAGTTCCATCTTGTGCAATTTCTATATTTGCGCCTGCAGTAAGCGCATCTTGTTTGCCATCAAGGGCATCTTCTATATCATTTAAAAATCCCGCAGATAATTTGCGTGCACCACTTGATTGGTTATCTACGGGAATAAAATCGTTATCTGTTACAGTTGTAATCTCTTGTAGAGACGTTATTCGTTTTCCCATCTTTCATCCTCCTTACTCAACGAACAAAATAGTATCTCCATCTTCGGTTACGAACGGTTCATTATCTATATCCACAAATGCATCGGCAGCTTCATTTGGCTGATATGGCATCCATACACCATTAATCTTGAAATACATATAACTTACTGTATTATTAACTGCATTATACTGTGCATATTGTGAACCATCTTCTCCTATACTAGGAGATGGGATAGTAGTGCCATACAGAACACCACCACCGCTTCCAGACGGAGTATCCCATGTTCCGTCTCCTTTAAGGAATTTATCTTTATCAGCTATCAACGGCTGTGGAACTAAACCATTACTTCCATCAGCACTCGTTGTAGCACCAACGAAATCACTATAAGTTGTGTCAGTAGCACTAATCACATTATTGGTTATTGTGATGTTCGTACCTGCCGTAAGCACATCTTGTTTACCACTCAAATCAATTTCGGCAATCTTATTTGTAACTACAGAAACTCCGTCTACAGTTACATCGTCAATGGCACCGCCACCACTTGCGGTAATACTATAAACAGTTCCATCTATGGATAAGCTGGTAAGCTCTGCTGTTACAGTACCACTAGGATTTGCTACCACAATTGACTTGCTATCAATCTGTGTTTGAATAGCACTTGTAACACCACTTAAATATTCAAGTTCAGTTGATGTTACACTACTTTCAACAAGTCGGCTGTCTTGATTAGTTGTTACAACTCTGCCAGCCGTCATAGCTCCAGAGCCAGCTTGCATTGGCACTCTAAACCAATTGCCCCAGGTTCCATTATTCTGTGCTCTAATCCACATTCTTGGATTACTACCATGTGTTATAGCAAATTGTGCACCATAATTAGCAGAGTTATCCCATCCCATATGAAGTATATGAGAATCAGCGGGAGGTTTACCAGTAGTCATAGAAGATGTTGCCAAGAAGTAATTAAGTCCATTGGATGTTGCTATGTTTGCACTTGTTGGGCGAGAATCATAATAATTCTCAAGCTGTTTAACTGTGCCACTACCACCATTAGGTGCATATAATACACCACTGACTCCATCAATAGTGAAGTCTGCAATCTTCGTACCACTAGATAGGGTAGGAGTGATACTTACCGTAGAACCACCGCCACCACTTGGATATGCCCATGTACCATCACCACGTAAAAACTTGTCATAATCTGAATTAAGTGGTGCGGGTACAAGACCGCTACTTCCGCTTACAGAAACTGTAGCACCAACAAACGGCGAATAAGTTGTATCTGTAGCACTAATAGTATTATTAGTAATTGTTATGTTTGAACCAGCCGTAAGAACACCTTGTTTAAGAAGCAATGCACTATAGACACCATCTGATGTAACTGGATTACTACTTGACATAGTTGGTGCAGAATCAAATGTGAGAGTATCTTGTTTTGCAGAAAGGTCGATACGAGCAATACCTTCCGTAACAACCGACACATTATCCACATATACATCACTTACTCCGCCAGCTCCACCAGCTGGAGCATATAATGCGCCCTCAACTCCATCAATAGTGAAGTCGGCTATCTTAGTGCCACTAGATAGAGTGGGAGTAATTGTGACGGTAGAAGCACCACCGCCAGCATCACCATATGTAATACCCTTGACATAGAAGAGATGTTCATCTTCAATGAGACGCATAACGCCATCCGTATTCTTTGAGTCGGGCAGAGCGTCATATTCTTCTCTTGTCATCGGTACATAGCTTACGGTCATAGGATCACTTTCCATATTAGGGATGAGGAAGAGCGTATCTTTATCCATCTTTTCTGCTTCGGGCACATTCTCATAATCTTCCCAAAGCATCTGTCTTAAGTTAGCATCGCCAGCTCCACCACCACCGCTGAATGGTTTACCGTCCTGATAGTATTCATGAACATCAATACGATTAGGTGTAATCATATAATCATCCGATTTAAGTCCATCTTCGTATACAGTCCATGCGCCAATAGTAGTACCTTCAACAAGATTACCAGCTATATTAACATTACCCTTCAGATTAATTTCATACTCGCCAGTATCTTCATGCCATACACCAACTAGTCCGCCACCAGCAAAATCAAATTCGCCCATATTAAGACTAAGGTGTGAACCTAATCCACTACCGGGTTTATAGTTTTCACTAAATATATCACCCGAAACAATCTGTGAACCATGTATATAACCAGAATCCATAAACTCGGCTATAACACCATAGCCCTCCAAATCTTCATGAGTCCATGTCTCTGTATCAAATTTTGTGTACTTCTGCTTGCCGATACCGACCTTGGTAGTCTTCCAATTATCATCGGTAAAGGCTATCTGATTAGCTCCGATTCTCATCTGATTAGGATCAAAAGTCTGAGTTACATCATTGTATTGTCTGGCAAGAATACCGTTGTTTTCTACCACAACTTCTTCCATCGTATTACTTGAGATAGAAGTCCCATTACCACCAACACCACGAGTAGGAAGTGAGCCAATATATGCAGTTGTTTTCTTATTCTGTTCAACTTGATGTACCACGGAATTATAAGATAAGGATATGGTTTTCGCAGAATCAATTATGCTTTTTGCGTCTGAAAAGAAGTTGGATATCTCTGTATAGTTTGAGAAGGTAAGACTTAAGCTATCTGGGTTAGAATAGGAATAAGACACGCCTATAACTCTAAGTCTATATAACTCGCCGTCAACTTCACACACAATATAGTCGCCAATTTCAAAGTCATCTTTAAAATCTTTAAATTCTTCAGTATTTAACAGATTTTTTATTGAATCATCAAGTGTTACTTGTATCTTACTTGCCTTTTCAAGTTCTTCATTTGCAAGCTCCAACAGTTTCTTTCCATAATTGATTTGTTCACCATTAGATAATCCCGTACTTACATAGTTTGAGTTTTGATAAGAATCCTCTCTGATATAATTAAACAATGTCTTATATAAATTCTTACCTAAAAAATTACTCAGATTAAGTTGAGCCTGAATATCATTCATGGCACTTTCAAGGCTATTGCGTTTCTTTTCAAGCTCATTCACCTTTTCAAGTCGTATCGCATATTCAGCATTAACCCAACCTAACCTATCAGATAACGGTTTATATATTTCGTTATATACAGAAATACCATCTATAGCATAATCTGGATCATTTATTCCTGAACTACTAAGAGTTTCCAAACATCCTTCGTAAGATTTAGCAAAGTATTTAAGACTATCAGCAGCATAAAGTTTGAGTTGTTCTTTAAAATCATCATCACTTTCAATTTTCCATATACTAGTAAATGTGTTGTCACTTTTATTAATTCGTTTCTGTACCTTATCTTGCATATATTTTTCATACGTCTTAATATTGTCCGTATCACACTTAGCAACATATGCAACGAGTGGAGTAGTAGAAGTAGCTTTATCATCTTCAACACCAGTATTCCATACCTTCACATTACCACGCCACACGTTATCACCAGTGACCACGTTATGATTATCTTCAATAACTTCAACTCTAAACAAATTATTGATATTAAGTGAAGCTATGTTTTCTACTTCATTGTTTACCACTCCAACAGAAGGAATATTATTAATGAAGTAAATTGTGTTATCTGGACTACTAAGCTCCTCGGTAATCTGCTGAAGCACTTGTTCGGCATTAGGCAGGTCAAGTATATGTTTATGGATTGTCCAGATGATTGTTCCGTCTTCAATCTCATCGCCATTAGTTACGCTGGTACAATCAGGTTCTTTTTCACCAGAAGTGCCAGCTTGGCTACATTCCATGTAAGCCCATGTTGGAAGAGTGCGCACATATACACGCTCACCAACAATATAACCTTTTTGTTCCTCCCATTTATCTCCCGAACTATTTGTACGGGGCATCATAGAAGTATTATAATACCAACATTCATTAACAGCGTCATACCATTCTCCAGCAATAGTTTGATATGGTTCTAACAGTTCCTCATATTTTGCTTCATAATCAGCTAATCCTTGCACGAGAGCTGGTGGCATATCTTCTAAATCTGCATCTGAGAAATGATAGACATATCCCGAACCATTAGGATTACACTTACGAATGGCTGTATTAATAAGATCATCGCCACCAGTAACATAGAAACAGTTTTTGACCGCATCTTCATCATGGTCTAATGATATGCTTTCAGAAAAATTGTTATAATTTATAAATATATTTGTGTCACGACCATAACCGTAATGTATATTGTTGCTCCTACACTTGGGGCAAGTGCCAACAAATTCGCCACGTTTGCCACAATCATTACACTGATTCATAAGGTCATATACAGATATACCTCGATTTACACTATCAAACTGAAACAAACAATCATATTCAGTTGATAAGGTCTTTACGAAAAAATCATATATTTTTTGATTATTTACCGAGAATGTACGTTGTATATTAGCAATAGTAGAATCAACATGGTCTATGTGCCAATCGGGAGCTTTATCTGCAAGTGCTCTATCCAATATAGAATTGCTAGGGTCTGATGGATTATAGAGTACGTTTGGCACATATGTAGGAATACTTGTATTATATTCATTTCGCAGTATATCTGCTTCAGTATTAATTTCAAGACTACGAATAATCTTATTAGACAATTCATATTCTCCAGCTGATGTAAGAGTAACATGCTTAACAGTAGCACTGTCCTCATCAATAGTAATATCAGCTTTATAATATTCATGGTGGTCTGGAATATATACATACCGTAATGGCGTTAGTTTATCCCACACCTCACAGACACGTCCATCAACTTCTTTATAAACATCAAAGCTGACTTCCTGCTGTGAATTCATATTAAACTTCACTTGGAAAGTGGAGTCATCTATGTTATTGATAACTCCAATATGATTGTGATATATATTTGAAAGGATACAAGTAGGAAGCTCAATATGATGAAAGTTGTCATAAGTGAATTTTTTCATCTTATTTTAATCCCACCTTTCGTATCTCCCTATATTTCAAGTTAATCTTACATGTTGGGCTTATTGTGAATGTGTTTACCTGATCATTATATTCACAGACAAGCCGTGGGAACTTATAATTAAAATCTGTAATTAAGCTATGATTAGGATTAGTTGTGCTAATCTGCTGAATGTCATAACCTTTCAGAGTTATTATTTCATTAGCTACACAATTCTTGAGTTCGGTAACACGATTCTCGTTCACATTAGTAAGACGGAGTGTACCCGAATCCAATATCTCTATGGTGATATCAGGGTAGATGTAACCCTCTTCGTCGGTATTCGCATCAATCTTAAATTGATTAGTTTGAAACTCATGTTCAATAACACGACTAAAACCATATGGGGCACTAGTTGTTATTGTAAGTTCAAAACCTATGCAACCACCATAATATTCTTTCTTGACTTGGAAGAACGCCTTATACCATATCTGATCTGCAGTATCTTCTTCATCAATAAAACTAAACCATTTATATTGTTTCCTACATAGCCATCTTGTAAACTCGGATATCTCATCGTCTGTAATATACGGACTGTCTGGAAACTGACATGGATCTTTAATAACATGATACACGCCATTATAATTATCTGCATACTCGTATCCAACAACATATGAACGGTCATTCCTAGCACCCTTGATTGTTTTCAATTCAACGGTTGATGTTTCAATTGTGTCCTCTGTGTTTTCGAATACGAGCATATATCCAAAGCTAGAAAGCGTTCGCCCCTGAACCTCCTACGATTAAAATCGTAAGTTTCTTGGGAACATCGAACTAATGTCCGATTATTTACCAAGCTATCCCCACAGTTCCTGCGGTTCTTATATTATTATTTATGCTATATATTTTAATCCTTCATTAAGTATATTGATTGCGGCATTAATATCTCTATCTAGCTCAGATTTACAATTAGGACATGTCCATTTCCTAACTCCTAAATCTTTTGCAATAGAAATTTTTTTTCCGCAACAACTGCAAGTCTGACTACTAGCAAAATATTTATCTACCTTAATTATTTGTCTACCATACCAATCTGCCTTATATTGAAGTTGTCTAGTAAATTCATACCATGAAGCATCTCCGATATTTCTCCTCATATCTGTCCCAGTTTTTTCTATCATTTCAAGTATATCAAGGCTTTCAATACATATCACATCATTTTCTCGTATTAACTCTGTAGATAATTTTTGCAAATAATCTTGGCGTTGATTTTTAACTTTCTCATATTGTCTCGCAACCTTTATTCTTGCTTTATTCCAATTAGAACTACCTCTTGTTTTTCGAGATAATTCACGTTGTAATTTAGTAAGTTTTTTCAAAGATTGCTTCAGATACTTTGGATTTTCATATTTAACGCCATCACTTGTAATCGCAAAATCTTTAATACCTAAATCTATACCTACTTGGTTATTAGTTTTGGGCAAGGATTTAACTTCTAAATCCGTGCAACAAAGACTTACATAATATTTACCACTTGGCTCTTGTGAAATAGTAGCGTTAAGAATTCTGCCTTGCGGTATTTGTTTATCCCTTGTCTTTATCCAACCAAGTTTAGGTAATTTTATGTGTTTATTTTTGAATTGGATATTATTATTTGTACAGTTCGTTCTGTAAGAGTTCCAGTGATCTTTTTTGCTCTTAAATTTCGGATAATTAGTAAGTCCTTTAAAGAAATTATTATAAGCATAATCCAAATCTTTTAAAGACTTTTGTAACGCATCTTTATCTGGTTCTTTAAGCCATTCTAATTCTTTTTTGAGATTGGTTAAGTCTCTACAACAATCATAAAAAGTCAAAGAAGTTTTGCTTTCTTCATATAGTTGCATCCTTTTACTCAAATAATAATTATATACAAATCTACAACAACCGAAAGTTTTTTGAATTAATTCTTGTTGTTTTTTATTTGGATATATTCTGTATTTATAAGATTTTTCCATATATATTCTCCATAAAATAATAAAATACAAAGAACCATTAGTTAAAAAACTTTTTAATATGCAAACATTACACTTGCACAGTTCTTTGTATGATGATATAATATTAAGTTTCAATTATATTATATCATTTTTGTGTATTATTACAATAGAGAACACACATATTTCACATAAATAATAATATAAGAATCATTAGAATTTTTAATCGTTTTTAAGGTTGTCGTTCACATAAGCTCGCTAGTTCTTATGCATCCTTATCCGCCGTATTGTTTAGCGGTAGGTATCTTATGCTTTCACATAAGCACAGACTATATCTTATCCATGCCGATTTCTCGGTTTAGGCGCAAACACTTCCACACGCTTGTGTGTACTCCCCTCACGAGGGATAGTCGTTGAGGGCATAGCTCTTCGCTAATTCCCTGCTGATCTGCAATTGTAAAAAGTACTTAGGATTTAACCATATACCATCTAATAGATTTTTTCCGCTTTCGCCACATTCACGTTTGAGTTTATTTCATCTCTACATTGTAGTTCTATTAGCTTTATGCATTTCCAGCATATTCGTTTGCTTTGTTGGCGGATTTTAACCGCTCTACATACAGGTTTCCCTATATGCTGACTATTTTGTAAACAGTAAAATTTATTTACAATTTAATCAAATATGAAATCTCGTACCATCGGTGCTTACCTCCATCATTTATATTTATTGATTTGTTTTTGTATGTCTTTCTTAAGTGCTTTCGCATCTTCGATTGCTTTTTTATATTGCTCTTTATAGACCGTTAATTCATCTATTAACTGATTATAGTTGTATTCTTTTTCATTCAGAATACGAACCCTCTCATTGAAAAAATCTATGGATGATTCATATTCCGCCACCTTTTTTCGTAGTGACTTGTTCTCTTCAGTAAGTCTTTCTATTTTCCTTTTAAGTCGTTTGGATTCATTAAACATGTTTACCTCCAAAATAATAGAAGAGAGCTGCCTTTCGACAGCTCCCTTATCTATTAGTATTTATTCTTTTTAAGAGTATTATTACCCATCATTTGTCCTACAGTGATTTCCTGCCAGAATTTTTCCATTTCAGAATCATTCTTCATGGCTTTCTTGAATTCATCGTAGTTCTTCACGTTAGGTAGTTCAATTGAGATTTGATTGTTCGCAGTAACATTCTGAGGGGACGAACCATTAATGCTAGGCATTGTAATGTTCATACCAGACGGAATATTACCCTTCGCAATCTCCCATAATCTGCGTGACATATCAGATGTAAATACCATATCACCTTGATTGAGTGGTGTGAGAAGAGCACCCGAGTCTGTACGCCATACAAGCTCCGAGCCATCCTCATTTGTGATACCTATACCAGTTTTGGAAATAGATTTACTACCCTTAGCATAAGCACCAAGCCACCATCCCTCATCATCAAAGGTGTGCCATTGTCCATCAATCTTGACATGTCCAGTAGCATAATTCTCACTGCTTGAACCATACCACCATTTACCGTCAGATTCTTTCCACTCGTAGTCATCATCCTCAACAGTACCATCTGGTCTTATTGATTTTCCGTCTACATACTGACTAGTAGCCATATAACCATCTTCGTCAAAGTAGTAGTCTTGATCATCAATCTTTTTCCACTCGTTTTTAGCATAGCTTCCATCTTCATACTCAAACCAGTAGCCATTATCATCCGACTTCCATGTACCTTTCTTTTCAGTAGCACCAGTAGGGGCGTTTCCATTAAGCCGAGATATAGAAACAGTACCATCATCATTTACAACAACTTGACTACTTTCGTATTCAACCTCATTTGTGTTGCCATTCTCTTCAGGATTAGCAACAAACTTCCAACCCTCATAAATATTATTAAGAGTAGTCTTGATATCAGTAAGAATAGAAGTGTTAGCGTCACCATCGTCCACATGGTCAAAGTAATCTGATGTAACATTGTAGATACTCTCGATAGCCGTTAAACCTTCTGTTGCTTCAGTTTCGTGATTATTGACATATTCCTCCATCAAGGTACGAATAACATGCATATCCTCGGTCTGTTCTTCAAGATAATCCGACAGTTTATCATACATATCATCAAGCATATTACCAGTCTCAGAAATATAGTGTTCCCACTGACTTTCCTCAAGATTTTGCTGTGCCTCATCGAGTTGTTTCTGCAGTTCTTGGCGTGTCTTACGGGCTTCTTCAGAATCATCGTTAGCATAAGCATTAATCTGTTTCTCAAGATTAGCTATGTTGGTTGTCTGGTCGGAAACATTTTTTTGCCAATCATAGAGATCTTTGCTCGATTGTAATGCTTCTTTATATTTATTAATGATTTCTTGCAGATTTGATAGGTATTGATCAACGGATGCTTTAAGTGCCTCTTGAATAGCTTTTTCATTATCTTGAACTGCACTAGTAGCATCTTGCCAGCCTTTCTTAATTGTCTCAAGACGTTCAATAAGATTCTTATCTCCGGGCGACTTCTTAAGGTCTTCCTGAAGTGCTTCATACTGACTACGATACCTTTCTGCTTCAGCAACATTTGCTTGATATTCTGAACTAAGAAGAGCTAAGTTGGTAACACCATACTTAGTGAACTGACCATCATCTTCAAACAGTTTTTCACCATCTAAAAGTCCACGAATAAACTCTGCCTCATCAACGTAGTCATTCATGCGTTCCTCAATCCAGTCGGCTCTATCCCAAAGTTGTTGACGTTTTTCGTTCTCATATTTGATTTTTTGAGTTACATCTTCTTCTTGGTCGCCTACCATCTCAAGAATATTATTATACATCTCATACCATTCTTCAGAATATTTTTCCATACCGTTTTCAACGGCTTGATTCATGGCTTGAGTAGCTTGTTCAATTTGATAAGAACGAGCATCAATTCTTTCTTGGGTGAGATCAATGAGTTGGTCATAATAATCAGTATTCACAAAGTAACCCATTTCCTCTGAACGAGTCATACGCTTATCAATGAGGTCTACCTTATTTTCAACTTCACTCACAATTTCATCAAGCTGTGTCTGGATATCCTCAAAGATTTGTTTATGATAGTCGAGTACAGTTTTAGTGAGTTCGGTTTCTTTATCAGTGGCTTCTACAGATTTGTCGTAAAGGTCTTCATAATCCTGGATGTAGGTAGAAAGCATTTCGGCATAATCGGAATCAGTGAGAGTATTGGTGTTATACTTAGCAAGCATTTCTGCAGTACCGTTGCCCTTAGATAATTGGTCATTCCAATAATCTTTAATTGCATCAGTAAGGTCATCCTTATCAATGCCAGCCAATGTAGCATAATCCTCATCAGTAAGTTTATTGGTTTTATACTTATCTTGCCATTCTTGGTCAAGTTCACCCTTATCAAGCTTGTCGTTGTAATAATCTTTTAGCGCTTCAGTAACAACGCTTTCGTCTATATCCTCAACGCTCATCTCACCAGCTTGCACTTTGATTTTGTACTCTTCAGGAATAGCAACCTCGTTTGCAAGTTCTTCATACTTTTTAGAAGCATCGGCTTGCATCTTGATTTCATCACCAGTCTTAGTGATTTCTTCAAGAAGTGCTTCGTTACGAGATGTCCAGTTCTTATAAGTATTTCCTACTTGTTCGTCAAGTCGGTCAAGCTCTTCTTCGAGACGGTTGATAGCCTTTTCAATCCAGTCGAATGATTCAGAGAAATCACTAGAATCAGAATCAGAGTCAGAAGACGAATCAGAATCGTCATCGTCAACACCCTTATAGTCACTTACTGCAGCGCCAGTAGATTTACCATTATACTTATAAGAAATGCGTCTTGGTATTTCTTTCTTAGCTACTTCGCCCTCAGTATTTCCCATTTTATTTATTTGAGCTATATCTGGAACTTCAATATTATCCATTTCAAGGGTAATCGATCCACCAGTATATGTTTTTACAAGCTTTTCAAACTCTTCAATAGTATACTTCCCAGTATTCCATATTTCATTAAGCGCTTCGACTATTTCACTATTATCCATTGATCCATTGATTTCAAACTCAGTTCCATCAAGTTCGTCAATCATAGTAGCGACATCATCCCAAGCGTTCAATATGGCATCGTCTTCAACACCAAATTCAACACTAAGTGTTTTACCCATCTCAACACGAAGTCGTCTGAGCGCTTCAATATCACCCTCGATAGCAAGAAGTATATCTTCAAAATGCTCTTTTATAAAATCATTAGTAATCGCACTTTCTTCAACAAGGAAAAGGGCAGCAAGTTCATCCTTTAATTCTTCAATTTTATTATTGAATTCAGTAGTTGTTTCTTCTCCATTCTGTAAAGCCTCAAAACCGTCTTCAAATATATCACGATTTTGAGCAACGGCTTTGGATAATGCCTTGAGATTGGTTGATGTATTCTTAGCAGCCTTACCAACACGAGTCATAACGACTTCTTCGGCATTGGTTATACCCATACTCTTAAGTACAGAAATATAGTAGTCGGTATTATCCTCTTCAAGGTCTTCCAAAATATTACTTTGATCGATATAAGCAGTAACAAGTTTATCAACTGCCACTTGAGCGTCTTCCGATGTAGCGCCATTTTTTATAAGTGCATCTGTATATGCTTCAATGGCATTCGACATTGCATTAGCATCAGCAAGTTCATCATCACTGAAATTAAATGTAACTCCATCTAGACCATCAATAAGTGATTGAAGATCATCTACGGTTGCTTTTGCACCATATGTGACAGTTGTATCAAATACTTCGTCGAGACCACTGAGTGCATCTTTAAGTGCGTCAAGTTCTTTTACAGCGCCAGAAGAATAAGTTACATCAACCTTTGCTTCAATAGGACTAATACGCTCTGATAGTTCTTCTTTAATTTCGTCATAACCCTTTTCGGGTATAAATTCAACGATACCTTCAGCTTTATATTCATGGAGTTCATGTATTTCTTCGGCAGCAGCCTTAGCGGTTTCTTCGGAATCAAACTCTGTTCCAATTTGCAAATGTAGGTAATCATCTTTTGTACCTGCAATTACACCTTCAGCATAACTTTGTAATTGCTGTGGTGATAGCACGCCTTTATATTCACCCGTCTCAGGGTCAACAATTATTGGTGTGAAGTTGAGATAACGAGTACCTTCCTCGTTTGAGTATGTATTGGTAAATACCGTAGCATATCCCTCACCAACGTTTGTCCATCCAGCCCACTCTAAATCCTTAGTATTTATCTCAGGTCTTACATTTAGGTCAACAGTTCCACCTTCTTCTAATTCAGAAAGTCTATCCTCGACATTAATTACACTTTCTCTTTCGAGTTCAACTGATATTTCGATTTCTTGTTCGGTAAAATCATCCCTATAAATATCCTTCCAATTACTTCCCATAAGCTTTTTAAGAGATGAAAATCTATCCGAATACTTATCTAAATTTTTAAGCGATTTAATAAGACCTTCAACACCATCAATATTGTATCCAGCCTTATTAAGCTTATTGACTATCAGTCCTAATTCTCTAAATCGAGCATCATTCATTCCTGAACCAGTTGTACCAGATACAACATATTTCTGCCAAAGTGATTCAAGTTCTTCTTGGGATGTATCCCTAATAAAGTCTTCAACTCCTAATTTTTTTGTAAAGCTATTACTGAAATCAATTTCTGGAAGAATTTTGGCTTCAAACTCCCAATTAGAAATAGTGGATTGTAATTCAGGATACATATCCTCAAAGTAGTCAATATATTTTGCATCCACCTTAGGATCATCAAATATACTACTAAATAAATCAACATATTCCTGTCTATATTTTTCAACTAATTCAGTGTCGCCTTCTTCTTGGGCGGCTTTAAAGTTGTTATAGATGTCAACTAATTGATTATAATAATCTCTTAGCCATGCATTACTTTGAATCTCGTTGTAGACTATAGCATTATATGCTTCACCACTACTATTAATTATATCTTGAGCATCATTGTATATTTCTGTAAGTTGTCTATCCAATTCATCGTTTTGATAACCAAGATCTGTCAATTGATTTTGTAGCTTGACAATAGAAGTTGAAACATCATCTACCGAGCCAGACACCTTTATAAAACTACCATCGATAGTAAATTCAGAAAAACTATCTATAAGTTTATTTATTCCTTTGTCTTCAGTAGCATTAAGAGAAGCATTAAAATCTTCATACTTCTTAATTATTTGGTCAGCACTAGAACCATATTTCTTTGCGCCAATATCTTCGCCAAATAAATCTGATTCAGTTAATGAACGTTTAATACCTTCCCATAATCCAGCCCAAAAACTGTCATTGTTTTGGATTGAGTTATATATTTGACTTCCTTTAGAATCAAACTCAACATTTCTTGCTGTAAACAATCCTGGTAAACCTAAAGATGATATACCAAGATACGTTTCCCATTCAGACCAATTAGCTATCACATTTGCTGCACTAGAAAGAGCAGACCTATTTGCATTAATCTCGTTAAAAGCTTTTTGTGAATTCTCTTTATTTATTTCTCTAAGGAGGTCAAGTTGTACTTCAAGGTCGCCATTTACTAAATCAATATTTTCATGATAAGCACCGTATTGCCCAATTAAATCATTCTGGATAGTGTAAAGATCGGCGGTGGCCTCCTTAACTTCTTCAGTAGTAGAAGAGGAGTCTTCCATTGTGGCTCTTAAGCTTGATAATTTCTGAGTATAATCATCAATCTGTTTCTTACTTGAACTAAATTCAGAAGCAACCTCAAGTGCTTTATTTGCCAAGTCTTCATAAGAATTTTTAAGATTATTTACAGTTTTAATTACCGCAGATATAGCCATAGAAGCAACTAAAGATACTCCCATATTACCAACCATTGATAATAATGAACCACCAATACCTTTGATAGCACTACTAAGTGCAGTACCTAATGAAGTTTGTTTTTTAAATCCTTCAGCAAGATTATCAGTAACTACACCGGCAGCTTTTTGATTTTTGATATATTCAATTAAGCTCTTATCAACATCTTTGTATCTTTCTTGTAAAACAGGAAATTGTTTTTCAAATAATTTATCATTATTATAGAAAGTTTGAACATCACGTAAAAATGCTTCGTTTCGACCTTGTTTTAATATATTGGTATTTCTACCAACATCTCCAAAACTTAGACCATTAACATTAAATCCTTGCAAAAAACCTAATCTATCACCTTTTTGTCTATCATAATTAAATAGACCCAGCTTTCTTGCGCCATATACAGTACCAAAGCTGACAATGGCTGTTTGTAATAAACCGAACTTATTTACTACATCTCCAAGTCCTTCGGAAATAGACAAAAGGTCATCAAGAAGGTCTTTTATTTCATCACGTCCAGCAATCTCGGTAAGTGTACCTACCCATTCTTGCTTAATAGCGTTCAGCTTATAGGATATACTATCACGTATAATTCCCATCTCTCGGTCACTAGAGCCAGCAGCGTCTTCCATAGTTTCCATAGCACGTTCTACTTCATCAAACGACTCTAAAAGTCCCGCTATGGTTTGTGCGCCACGCTTACCTCCAAGCTTTTCAAGTAACTGAGCCTGTTGTTTGTCAGTTAATTCATCCCAAATTTCACTGATTTCCTTTAATATCTCATATGTACTTTTGTATTCAGTTCTCGTTTTATCAGTAAAAATTGAAATGCCACCTTTACCATCTATTTTGGTTAAGTCATATATATCCCCAGAAATATTTTCTAATTCTTCGCTTAATTCTTCGGCACCATCTTCGCTATTTTCGTCATAGCCTCTTATACGCATTGAGATTGTCCTGAATGCAGTACCTGTGGTTTCTGCATTTCTCGTAATTTCCACAGCTGCACTTTCCAATGCGATAGTCTCTTCGAGAGAGTTGTTTGCGGCTTTCATAGCGGCAGAAGAGCGAGTAAGCATTTCACCAATTTCACCGTTTGTTGTTGCAAAGGTATTCATTCTGTTACTTTCGGCTTGCAAAACCTACTGACCATATTTCCATGGCGAGTAGTCATTTCTGGCTACTTCTCACATTTCATTTTATTTAGATTATAGTGTGAGATCAGACTGTATATTACATCCTACATATAGGATGGATAACTTCAGCGTATATGTTACCATACACGCCCCGCAGTCGTTACGGATTCAATATATTTATTATTTTATCTTCAATTTCTTGTTTATTCATTTTGTAATTAAATCTATATAAGGGGATATTATGTGTATTGCAATATTGATTTTTAATATTATCCCTAGTTATAGTATCTTGGTATCCTTTTTCCCCACCAAAAATTTCAATAGGATAGAAGTGTTGCTGTCCATCAAATTCAAACAGACATTTTAAATTATCATTTTCTTTGATACCAAAATCAAAACGTAGTACATAATTATTTAGACTTTTACAATCTGGAAAAGTATATTCTTGTTTATATTCTATATTTTTATTATCTAAGATATTTTTTATTAATAATTCACCAGATGATGTTTTCAAACAACCACAAGAACGAATATGACCGTTTAGTATACGAGCAGGAAGTTCTTCAAAAATAGTTCCACAAAAACATACACAATTCCATAATTGTTGATTGTATTTGTTTTTGGAAGACTTATTTAAAATAGTTATTCCATAATCAGATATTTTACCACTATGATCAACATCATTAATTTCGTTAAAAACATTTGATTTAAGACAACCACATGATTTCGTGTGACCAGTTTGAACATCTCTTTTATTTAACAATACTGAATTACCACAATCACATTGACAATAAACCATAGGCGGATTATTTTCCCATAAGGTATCAAGAACCAATAACTTTCCAAATTTTTGCCCATCTACTTCTTTTCCACATGATTTTCTTATATATTCTTTTTTACCACATCCACATGATGAATCAGTAGAATGTGTCAGTTTATATGGCTCTCGAATAATATCTTTATTACCACAATCGCAATCACATAAACATTTAGTTCTATTTGTATTATTATAGTTATATAACATCTTTTTTACTGTTAATTTACCATATTTATTTCCAGTTAAATCTTTTCTTTGCAATAAAAAATCTCCTTTCATAAAGGAGATAAAATAATAAATATAAAGTCTTTCCTCGGTCTTAAGTGTCCCCACCTTTTAACCGATATAGTTATCTACTAGGTTTAATATAACCCCATACGTTACCGTATGTTTCGGCAATTTTTTACCGATTGCATTAACATTATCCATTATCTTACGCTGAACTTCATCAACAGCGATTCCATATCATTTGCATTTTTTAAGATTCGCAAAATCTTAATCAAATTATTGTATTATATATAAATATTAATTTTTGATATAAATATTGTTCTAAATTTCCATTTTCAAATTCCCAATATGGTATACGTATCAGTATATAATTATTCTTTTTGCAATATTCGGTTTTAATATTGTCATGTTTTCGTGTTAATTCGAAATTTCTTAATGCATCCTCTTCGCCTTTTCCATCAAAATCAATAGGCTTATAATGTTGAATGCCATCATATTCAATCAAAATATTGTCATCTAAGTAAAAATCAAAAGGAAGATATGATTTATCTATACAATCTTCAAAAATATATTGATAGCTATAGTTTATATTCCATTTCTTTAAACAATCTCGAATTGCTCTTTCTCCTTTTGATGATTTACACATAGGACATGCATGTCCCTGAGTTAAATTTACACCTTTGTTATTCCATTCATGACCACATTTATTACACCTACATCTCAATTCGCTATATGATTTATAATCAATTATTGAAATGTCTAAACCTAAATCATCAATTTCTTTTTGTAATTCTTCTTTAGTTCGATCATATCCAGAGCAATAACGGCAGCCCTTTTTATTTCGAGATAAATTATCATACGTAAAATATTGTATTCCTTTATCTCTATGTTTTTTACATATTAAATGAAGTCTTGCTTTAGAATTTCCTGATGTGCGTACTGGATAATCGCAACCAATAAACTCAAACCCTTTCTCTTCAGCCATTGCAATAAAAATTTCTTGGTCTGTTTTATTCTTTTCATTACGAGATTCTATTCCACAATATCTACATCCTTGTCCTCTATTTATTAATCTATCATAGTTGCTCTTTTGAATTCCTTCTTTTTCATGTTTATTACATATATATTCAAATTCCTCTGAGCTTCGATTGATGTATGGCGTAATTAATTTGTAACTACGAGATATGCACTCGTTATTAATTATTTGTGTATAATCTTTTAAACCATCATATCGTTTACTTTTAGAACAAAAATTACAATATAATTTATTGTTGGAAATAAGGTTATTCAGATTAGAAGTAAACAATTTCCCACATTCACAACAAAACCCTAAAAGTGTTTTATTATCAACATATTCTTCTGATACAACTCTAGTTTTAGAATTGTTATTTTTAAAATATGTGTTTATATTTTCTAATACATATGGATTAGAAGAAGAATAACAATAAGGTTTTCTATTGGTTTTAACATCAGACAAAGATACGAAAAATTTATTTCCATCTCTATCATGACAATTCATTTTAATATTACAGCTCACATATTCTGTTTCGTCTAAAATTAAGTTGTGTGCTAAAAATAACTCTTTCGCACTTGTAATTGTCCATTTAGTTCTCATTTATTTTTCTCCATATAATACAATAATTATTTCTTATATTCATCATATAAGATTAGACTATTTCTCCATCCGCCAAAATAAAAAGACAAAGAATCCTCATATTTTATTACAAAAAAATATAATCCACATAAACATTATATTTATGCATTCTTTGTCTAACTATTCATATTTAATTTTTTCTTTTATAATAATATAATTATGATTAGTTGTCAATATTTTAACGGAGTATACCTTTTCGATTTAAGGGGGTTTCACCCACGCCATTTGCGATTGCGCCCTACGATTATTGTTACAGATATTCGGGATTTCCACCCTTATTCACTAGTCTGTAACTCCATATGGAATCTAGTCGTTGAACCTTTACCCTCGACTCAAGTACCGTATGGTCTACGGAATACGTTAGGGTACTTGGATGCATGAACTACCATTGTCTCTTCAAGATAGAAGAGTAGTACTTAGGCTTTTGACCATATACCATCCTTACGTTGTTTCTACTTTCGTACCGTCATAGAGTAGTTTCCCCTCTATTGTGGTGTAAGGCTTTAGGTTTTACCTGCAGTTAAATATATTCTTTATGCACATTGCTGTACATTCAGGCATATATGTTTGCCTGCATCGTGCTGACTAAATAATCTGTTGCAGAATCTGTTTCAACACCCGGTGAAATACTAGCAAATTGCGAACTAAGTTGTGCCATCTTGGTAGCAGCTTCTTGAGAAGAGTAACCAAGACGTGACCAAGCAGCAGCTTGTGATATGATTTCACTTGTAGTTACACCTAGTTGTTTTGCAACATCAGCAGAAGTCTTATAAAACTCATTTAACTCAGTAGTTGTCATCGTAGTTGTTTTGCGAAGGTCTACGAGTTGAGTATCAAGATCCTTTAATGTTGTAATCATATTACGAGCATATCTGATAATATCCATCCAGCTGAAATATCTTGTTAATAACTGTGCTGATGTACCATGCAATCTGTCAATGAATGTCTGGAAGAAATTCTTGCCTTTTACAACGCTATTTAATTCTTCAAATCTTGCTTTAGTAGACAACAATTTAGTCGTTAACTCTGCCAGCTCAGATTGAGGACGAGAAGTATCAAATGTTTTGAATGAATTTTGAAGACTTATAAAGTCTTTATATACATCCGTATGCTTAAAACTCAATTTTGTATTACTCGACAAAATACTATTAACCTGAGCTAAATTTTTTTGAATACTGTTTTCATTAGCTGTTTTGTTAGCTGTAAGATTACCTTCTTTACGAATCATAGAAATAGTTTTCAATAACTCATTAGCCTCATCAATATCAGATTGAGTAATAGTATCAAGTGGAGTTTTTCTTATTTTTTCTACTCTAGTTTGTATTTCTTCTAGTCTTTTATTAAACTCATCTGTGTGTTTTGCTTTATTATCTGGATATAACTCAAAATCAATATCAAGTCCTTGCTTATCAACTTGCGATTGAAGTTTACTAAATGTACTACGTTGTTGTTTAGTCGCTTTATCAGCTAATCCTTTTTCTATGGTATCTATTTCAGCTAAAGCATCTTTGCGTATTTTTAAAAGGGTATTAACTTGCGCTTCAGCATTAGCATTTTCATCAATAGCCTTTAACTGTTTGGTTATATTAGCATATATTTCTAATTGTTCTTTCTTTCTTTTTTCCAAAGAACTTATTGCTTCTTTATCTGTATCAGGATTTAAGCCAGCTATCTTTTTACGAATATTCCAAACTTCTTGATAAGCTTTTTTCTGTTCAGCAAGAAGACTATTAACTTTATTTATCTTTGCAATTTCATCAGCTTTTGCTTTATCAGCCGATGTTTGTTGAAGAGATTTATATTGTTGTTTTTCTTTATTCTCGTAATCACTTACAAGTTTATCACGTCTTTGTTGGTCGGCTACATCTTGGCGTTTTTGTTCCTCAGAGTTAAGCTTTGCCATTTGTGCTTGAAGTTTTTCTTCTTCTTTTTGAACTTGTTCTTGAGACTTAGCTAATTCTTTTTGAAGTTGCTCTTTTCCTTTTTGTCGTTGTAATTCCTTAGCTTCAAATTGTTTAACTAAGTCATCACGTCTCTTTTGATCAATACTATCTTGACGTTTTTGTTCCTTAGAATTAAGTTGAGCAATCTGTGATTGCATTCGTTCTTCTTCTTTTTGAACTTGCTCTTTTGATTTAGCTAATTCTTTCTGAAGCTGTTCTTTATCTTTTTGTTGCTGTGTAACTTTAGCTTCATATTCCCTAACCAACTGATCACGTCTTTGTTGGTCGGCTACATCTTGGCGTTTTTGCTCTTCAGAGTTAAGCTTTGCCATTTGTGCTTGAAGCTTTTCTTCTTCTTCTTGAGCTTTTTTCTGTGAACGAGCTAGTTCATCTTCAGACTTCTGTTGTTGTTGATCCTCATTACGAGAGCGAAGTCTTGCAATTTCCTCTGCATTTGCTTTTCGCTTTTCGTAAAGTTGATTTACTTCTTGTTCGGAAACTTTATTAGCGTCAATTACACCAAGCTGTCTTGTCCTTATAGCGTAAAGTTCTTTGGCATCCTCTAATTGTTTAGAAATAGTGGACATTTCATCAGTATTACCACTTATTTCAGCCTTAGTTAATTTTAGCTTTAAAGATAACACTTTGTCATATGCTTCTGCACGAGCTTTTAATGCATCTGTCAATTCTTTATTTGCTTGTTTTTCCTTCTCGGTAGAAACCTTATCAGTGTATTTTTCTTCGTTACGTTGCTTAGTGTAATCATCAAATACAGTATCTTTAGTTGTTATTGGACGACCATATGGATCTAATGTTACCGAACCACTTTGTCCAGTAACTTTATAAGATATTGCAGTATATGAACCATTTTTTGTTTCTTTTAAACGAGTTTGTTTTATTACATCAACAACTTCATCGCCTAAATAATCTTGACCTATCTTTTTAAGAATATTGAAATATTTTTTTCTACTATCATCAAGAGTTTCTATATCTATAACTACTTTCTTGTCAACTACACCTAGGCTTTCTTCAGCAGACTTTCCAAATTTAGCACGAGCAGCAGAAAACTTTTCTACTAATTCAGAAATATTAACACCTAGTTGTCCAGCTTTCTTAATCCACTTAGCATAAAGAGCATCGGCACGTTCTAATTGTTCATATGTTAATTCTTCTGAATTATTAAGTTGATTAATGATTTTAGTAAGTTGACCTTTAGCTTGTCCCTTAGCATAAGCTGTGTCATCTTCCTTAGTCGTCTTTTTACTTTTTGCGGTTTGTGATTTCTTTTCCGATTCAGTAAGTTCTTCAGTAGCTTGCTTATTCTTTTCTTTTGCTTGGGTATTCTTCTGCAATTCATCGGTTTGATTTTGAATGCCGGTCTGGGATTCAAAATAATCCTTAAGTTTCATACCCTTAGGAACGCCCACTACATTACGAAGAGGAGACTTTAGCTTTTCATAATCTTTCCATTTTTTAGGATCAGTACTAAGGTCAAGAAGTGCATTTTGCAAGTCTTCCTGTGTTAATGGTTTTACACCTTTCGCAGCAGCTTTAGCAGAATCCATCAAATCTCTAACAGCGGCTTCAAT
>JAEIGA010003629.1_pt1 | contig 24115 bp, 25 predicted proteins | sample 9270691 | NCBI WGS metagenome assembly JAEIGA01 (sample SAMN17057246, study PRJNA624740) | gut metagenome | biome: biome; isolation source: fecal sample | host: Bos grunniens | place: China: Xizang | collected 2019 | reverse complement strand
AATTATTGAAGTTGTAAAAGATAACATAATTTCAGTATTAAAAACAGTTGCTTACCAAGATACTATAGAAAATATTGATAGAATAGATAAATTTACAGAATTACATTCTGCTGAATACTTATATGGAAAAGCTAAAAAAATTATGGATAAATATGCAACATCAGCTGTTTGTATGTTTAGAATAACAAATATAGAAAAAATTAATGAAAATATTAGTAGACAAATGGGAAATGATATTATTACTGAAGTTGGGGAAATTATCAAAGCTAAAATGTCAAATGAATATATTTTTGTTAGATATATGGGACCTAAATTTGTAATTGTATTTTCGGGAGTAGAAGAATCTGGAGTAGAAGAATTTATTAAAAATTTAAAAGTTGAAATAGAAGAATTAGAATTAGTTGAAGATTATGACGAAGACGAAGAATATGAGGATGAAGAAGAAAGAGAAATTGTTGCAGCTTCACCTTTAATCAATTTCGTTATATCTACATATTACAAAGGAACAGGTTTAGAACAATTAACTAAACGTTTAGAAGAATATTTGGATTCTGCACCAAAGACAGAAAATCAAATTAATTATATTTAAAAAATTTAGGAGGTTATTATGGCAGTTGATAAGACAATGAGTTTTAAAGTTGAAAAAGATAAAAATATGAGAGCAAAAGAAATTTTGAAAGAAGTTTACCAAGCTTTAGTAGAAAAGGGATATAATCCTATAAATCAAATAGTTGGATATATTTTATCAGGTGACCCTACATATATAACAAGTCATAATGATGCAAGAAACCTAATAAGATTAATTGAAAGAGATGAATTATTAGAAAAAATAGTTAAATATTATATTGGATTGGAAGAATAATTGATGCGAAAACTTGGAATTGATTATGGAGATAGTAGAGTAGGAATTGCTATAACAGATCCATTAGGAATAACGGCTCAAGGGTTAGAAACAATCGATTATAAAGGAAATGATAAGGTATTACTTAGAAGATTAGATGAGATATTTAATGAATATGAAGTTGATACTATTGTTATTGGCATGCCTTATAATATGAATGGGTCTAAATCTTTTAGAGCAGAAGCAACAGAAAAATTTATTCATAAATTAAAATGTAAATATAATACTAAAAAAATTGAGATTATGGATGAAAGATTAACAACAGTTGAAGCACATAGAACCATGAATTTACTTAATATTAATAAAAATAAAAAGAAATTGATTGTTGATACGATTTCAGCTGTATATATATTAGAAAAATATATTGCTAATTTATAAAAAATCTATTGCAAAAAAAAAGATTATATTATATTATATTTTTGAAATAATAATCTATTATTATAAAATCGGAAGGAGAAGAAATATGGATAATATAGAAGAAAACTTAGAAGAAAGCAACATTATCGTATTAAATGATGATGAAGGAAATGAAGTTAAATTTGAATTTTTAGATTTAATCAGATATGAAGAAGAAGACTATGTTGTATTACTTCCAGTTCCTGAAGAAGGCGAAGAAGATAATGAAGTTGTTATATTAAAATTAGAAGCAACAGAATCAGAAGAAGAAGAATCTTATGTTAGTATTGATGACGAAGAAACTTTAACAGCTGTATTTGAAATCTTCAAAGAAAAATTCAAAGATGAATTTAATTTCGAAGGATAATTTTTTTAATATGTAGGGCGGGTGGGAAACCATCCGTTTATTTATTATTAGAGTAAATAAAAGGAGACAAAAGAAATGAGTGTAATAAGTTTAATGATTACAATATTAAGTATGGCTTTTTGGTTATTTAGATTAGTAGTATGTATTTTTGAATCTTTAGAAATAGAATTTATTTTTAAATCTTTAAATTTAACTTTAGAAATAGGTTTATTATTTGTATCAATACCATGTTTTGTATATATTTTTAAAAGAAATATAATTGGTGCAGCGGCATATATGGCATTACATGTTTCCTATTTTGGAACAGCTTTATATAATACTTGGAATCAAGTTAATGCAGAACAAGCTTTAAATGTTGCTAATAATTATGATGAGATGATTGCAATAGTTGGTATAGTTATAGGTATACTTACATTTTTTGATGTTTTACTTAACAAATATAGAAAAGGTGTAGTAGGAAGTCATAAATCAACAGATTGGTATTATAATAATGATAAATATGAAAGAGAATATGACGAAAGAGCAGATAGAAATCAATATAAAAATTATTAAAATAGAAGGTAATAATGAAAAATAAATATGTAGATGTTTGGAATGAATTACATAAAGATTTTGCTTCTAAAAACCCAATGAAATATGATGACTGGCTTGAAGAATTTGAGGATATTGTTTCAAAAGTTGATACTGAAATAATAGATTTGGGATGTGGAGTTACAGGAAATAATACATTATATTTATTAGAAAAAGGTAAGAAAGTAATTTCTTGTGATTTTGCAGAAGAAGCATTAAATAGAGTATCGAAAATAGAAGGTACTAAAACTTTATTATTTGATATGTTAGAAATATTTCCATTTGAGAATAATAAAACAGATTTAATTATTGCAGATTTAAGTTTGCATTATTTTAAAAGAGAAGATACTAAGCGAATAATAAATGAGATTAAAAGAGTTTTAAAACCTAATGGATATTTATTATTTAGAGTAAATTCAACTAATAGCACAGAATATAAAGAATTAGTAGAAGCTGAAAACGAGTTATTAGAACCGAATTTATTTTTTAATAAAAATATGGAAAAAAGATTCTTTTCTAGAGAAGATATAAAAGAATTCTTTAATGATTGGGAATTTATTTGTATTAGAGAAGAAAACATGGCTAGGTGGTGTTCGGATAAAATTATTTGGAAATGTGCAGTTAGAAAAAAATAATTATATATAACTTTAAGGAGAAAAAAATGAGGACAATAGTTTTTTCAACAGGAAATCCTACAAAAGCAAAAAGATTTTCAAAAGGTTTATTAAAATATGATATAGAAGTACTATCTTTAAAAGATTTAAATCTTAAAATAGAAGCAGAAGAAAATGGCAAAAATGTAATAGAAAATGCTTTAAATAAAGCTCGAGAATGTTATAAAAATACAAAAATGCCAACAATTGGTATGGATGATTCTTTATATTTAGAAGGCGTTCCAGAAGATATACAACCTGGCTTATTTGTTAGAAGAGTTAATGGAAAGAATTTAAATGATGAAGAAATGTTAGTTTATTATAAATCTTTAGTTAGTAAATATGGAAAAGATGGTAAATTAAATTGTAAATGGATTTATGGTTTAGCTGTAATTGATGAAAATGGACGAGAAAGTACATATACTTGGGAAAAAGATAATTTTTATATGGTAAATGTGGCTTCAGAAAAGATTAATCCAGGTTATCCATTAAATTCAATTTCAAAATATAAAACATTAGATAAATATTTTACTGATACTACTGATGAAGATTTGAAAAAAATAGAAGTTAATGAAGATCATGTTGTAGAATTTATAAAAAATCATATATAAAGGAAGTGAGAAATTTGGAAGAAAATTTAGGTAAGCTTAATATTAATTGGTATCCAGGGCATATGGCAAAAACTAAAAGACAAATAATTGAAGACTTAAAATTAATAGATGTAGTTATTGAATTATTAGATGCTAGATTACCATTATCAAGTAGAAACCCTGATATTAAAGAAATTACTAAAAACAAAAAGAAAATAATTATATTAAATAAAGTGGATTTAGCTGATGATAGTCTTGTAAAAAAATGGCAAGAATATTTTTCTAAAGAAGCTGTTTGTTTATTAACTGATGCAAATAGTGGAAAAGGTATTGATAAAGTATCTAAAAAAATTGATGAGATAATGGAAGAAGAAAAACAAAGACAAGCTGCTAGAGGAAGAGTAAATAAAACAATAAGAGTGATGATTTTAGGAATTCCTAATGTTGGAAAATCATCATTCATTAATAAAATAGCAAAAAGAAAAGCTCTAGAAGTTGCAAATCGACCAGGGGTTACTAGACAAAAACAATGGATAAGAATTAGTAAAAATCAAGAATTATTGGATACACCAGGTGTATTATGGCCTAAATTCCAAAATGATGAAATATCACTTAATTTAGCTTTTTCAGGAACTATAAAAGATGATGTTTTAGAAATTACTGAAATTGCATATGAATTATTAAAAAAATTGAATTTAGAATATAAAGATAAATTATTGGAAAGATATAAAATTTCAGAAGAAGAATATTTAGAAATTTTAAAACTTGAAAATCCGATGTATGAACTTATGAAATTAATAGCTAAAAAAAGAGGAGCTCTTTTAGCTGGTGGAAGAACAGATGATGAAAAAACTGCTAGAATTATATTAGATGATTTTAGAAGTGGTAAAATAGGAAAAATAACATTAGAAAGACCGTAGAGGAGAAATATGGATTTTTTAGATAGAAGTAAAGATATAAAAGATGTACAAATGTTGTCACCTTTAGTTTGGGCATATGTGGGGGATGCTGTTTATGAATTATATATTAGAACAAATTTAGTAAATAGCTCAAATGCAAAACCACATAAATTACATGTAGAATCAATTAAGTATGTTAAAGCAGCTGCTCAAGCTGAAAATTTAAGAAAAATAGATGATGTTTTGACAGAAGAAGAAAAAGATGTTGTAAGACGTGGAAGAAATGTGCAAAACCATCATGTTGCAAAAAATGCAAGTGTTGCTGATTATGCACATGCTACAGCATTTGAAGCTTTAATAGGTTTTTTATATTTAACTAATCAAGATGAAAGATTACATGAAATTTTGAAAAAGTGTATATAATTTAATATAACTTAGCTTGACTAATAACTTAAATTATGGTATAAATAATTAGCAAATAAAAGGCCCCTTGGTCAAGCGGCTAAGACGTCACCCTCTCAAGGTGAAATCATGGGTTCGATTCCCGTAGGGGTCACCAAAATAAAAAGATAGATATAGCTTGGCTATATCTATCTTTTTATTTATTGCGAAGCAATGTAGGGAATTGTAAAATAAAGTAATAGGTGTAAATAATGTGTGAAAGTAAAGTTTTAATTGTTACTCCTGCATATAATGAGGAAGATAATTTAAAAATAGTAATAAATGATATAAAACAATATGCAGAAAATATTGATTGGCTTATAGTAGATGATTGTTCAACAGATAAAACTGTTAAGATTATAAGAGAAAATAATTTAAAATATATTTCTAATGAAAATAATTCTGGATATTATAAGACACTTCAAACTGGAATTAAATGGGCATATGAAAATGGTTATGATTATGTAATAACATTTGATGCTGATGGACAGCATATGGCTAAAGAAATTTATAATATTTTGAAGAATATTATAGATAATAATTCTGATTTAGTTATAGCCTCTAGGTATTTTAATAAAAAAATAAAGTTAAATATGTTTCAAAAAATTGGTATTATTCTTTCTCAAAAAGTAATTCGCGATACTTTTAATTTAGAAATTACTGATGCTACATCTGGATTTCGTTGTATGAATAGAAAAATAATGAAAGAAATTTTAAATTTTAATGAAATAAAAACTTTAGAATTAAGTTTTTTAATATATTTATTAAAATGTAATTATAAAATTACTGAAATTCCTACTGAGATGAATGAAAGAATAAATGGAAAAAGTATGTTTAAAGGAATATGGCGTAGAATAAAATATACCAAATTAATAATAGTAGAAACAAGAAAAGAATTGAAAGGATAATAATATGTCAGTATTAATAACAGGAGGATTGGGGTTTATAGGGATAAATGCGGCTGTTGAATTATTGCAAAATAATAATAAAGTTATTCTTTTAGATCAGTCTGAAGATTTATCAATTATAGATTATTTAAATAATAAATTTAAAGATAATTTAAAATATTATTCAATTAATTTATTAAATAAAGAGCAACTTGATGAAATTTTTGAAGAAAATACTGATATAACTAATGTAATACATTCTGCAGGATATAAAATGGTAAATGAGGGTATTAATGTTTTAGAATATTATAAAAATAATATTTTTATTACATTAAATTTATTAGAATGTATGAAAAAGTATAAGGTTAAGAATTTAATTTTTAATTCGTCTTCTAATGTTTATGAAAAATGTGAAGATTTAAATATGCATATAGAATCTACGAAATTAAATTTACCAGATAATATTTATGGAAAAACAAAATTGTTTATAGAAGATATATTAAAACATGTGAGTGAAAGTGATATTTCTTGGAATATTACTATTTTAAGAATTTATAATCCTATTGGAATACATCCATTTTTTGTAAATAAATTTGGTTATGAGTTATTACAAAAATTTAATCATTTACCTACTAATATTATAAAAACATTAATAGGGGAAAAAGATTGTTTAGAAATTTATACAAATGATGATAAATGCTTAAATGATAAGTTTATAAGAGATTATATATCGATTTTAGATTTATCAAAATTATATAATAAATTAATTAATTTAATGCCAAGTGGTTTTAATATTTATAATGTTGGTACAGGAAAAGGATATAGCATTATAGATTTGATAAATATTTTTGAAAAAATTAGTGATAAAAAAGTTAATTATATAATAAAAAAAGTTGATAAATTTATAATAAATAAATCAATAGCTAATATTCAAAAAATAAAAAATGATATAAAATGGCAACCTGAAAATAGTATTGAATTTTCTTGTAAAAATATAATTAATACGTTTAAAAATAAATAAATTTATATTTTGTGAATTAATTAAGGAGGTAATTATGGAAGTTTTTGTAACAAGACATGGACAAACAAACTGGAATCTTTTAGGAAAAATTCAAGGAAGAACAGATATTGAGTTAAATGATACTGGAAGAGCACAAGCAGAAGAAACTGGGATTTTGATGAAAAATAATAAAATAGATTTAATAATTACTTCACCATTAAAAAGAGCCAAAGAAACAGCTGAAATTATTAATAAAAATTTTAATGTAGAGATATTAGAAGATGTTAGATTAATGGAAAGAGGTTTTGGTAAAAGTGAAGGTTTAACTAAAACTGAAAGAAGTGAATTAAAAACAATATATCCAGAAGTTGAATATATATGGGATTATAATAAAAATGTTGATTTTAATGAAATAGAAAAAATGCAAGAATTTTGTAAAAGAATATATGAATTTCTTGATGAAATAACAGAAAAATATAAAGGAAAAAATATATTATTAGTTACACATGGAGGTACTTTTGTAGTAATAAAATGCTATTTTACAAACTTTTCATTAAAACAATTTGTAGATAGAGATTCAATGAAAGGAATAGGGAATTGCGAATTTGAAAGCTTTTCTGTTTAATTATATTGTTTACTAGAAAATAATGTGTTAAAATAAATTAGATTATTTTTATAAGAGGAATAGGAGAAGAATATGCTTAATTTTTTTAAAGGAATTATAGTGGGAATTGGTGGAATAGCACCAGGTTTAAGTGGAAGTGTATTATTAGTAATATTAGGACTATATCAAAAAACAATAACTGCAATAGGAACTATATTTAAAGATTTTAAAAAGAATTTACAATATTTAATACCTTTGTTTGCCGGAATGGGTGTTGGTGTTATAATTTTTAGTAAAATTGTTGATTTTTTATTAGAACATGTTGAAATGCATACAAGATTTGCCTTTTTAGGTTTGGTTTTAGGAACAATACCATTATTTTATAAAGAGGTAAAAAAAGAAGGATTTAGTAAAAAATATTATATACCAATAATATTATCAGCTACAGCTGGTTTTGCTTTATTTTTCTTTAATAAAAATTTATTTCCAGCAATAACAAATCCAAATTTACTTCAATCTGTATTATTGGGTGTTGCAGTAGCAGGTTCATCAATAGTCCCTGGCGTTGATAGTGCAGTTATATTATCATCATTAGGTTTATATGAATTATATGTAAGTTCATTAGCTGATTTTGATTTAGCAATTTTATTACCAGCTGGTGTTGGTTTAGGCTTTGGGGTATTAATAATATCTTTTATTATTAATAAATTGATTTCAAAACACTATACTATAACTTTTTCAATAATATTTGGTTTATTTTTATCAATAATACCTAATGTTTTAAATGATAGTTGTGTATTAGGATTAAATATAAGTTCAGTTGTAGCTATAATAATTGCTATAATAGGTTTTGCAATATCATTCTTTTTAGGAGATATAAAAGGAAATATTTCAAAAATAAAAGCATTATTTAAAAAGGAAAATAGTAATAAAATATAATTTTATAAAAAAGTCTATTAAGTTTTAATAGGCTTTTTTTGATAGATATAAGTTATTATATTAGAAAATACTTAATTTGTTTTTATATATATTGTATGTTAAAATTAAAGTTGAAGTCCCATAGATTAACCTCCCTCTTGGGAGAGTACGAAAGGAAGATGGCCATGAATCGGAATGCAACACAGTTGATAAAACTGATTGTTGTTATTATTGCACTAGCAATTGTGGTGTTTTTTGATCCGCTTGCTACTGCAAAAGGTGTGTGCATCGAAGTTAAGGCACAAGTTGAAGAAAAGGCTACAGAAGAAGCGCTGGAACCTGCTAATAGCCAGGAGCCTAAAGTAACTAGTGATGAAGCTGGGATTAATGGGACTAATCCGGTTGAATCTGTATTAGTGAAAAAGGTAAAGGAAATGGCAGACAACGTGGAGGAATGGTATGACATGTACATTTGTGTGGATGTCGCAACAATCTACAAGTCTCCTGATGGAGAAAAACTGGAAGAAGTGTATTTTTCAAACAAGGTACAAATGTCTTCTAAGGAGTGTAAGACTGGTTGGCGTGAGATTAGATTAGAGGATGGAAAAGTAGGCTATATTAAGGCTGAAAACCTGATGACTGCTAATCAAATGCTGGATAATTTCAGGTACTTGCTAGCTCAGATTTTATATGCTGAAGCTGGTGGAGTGAGCAAATGGGAAATGCGTCTCGTTGGTGAGGTAGTGTTTAATCGTTTGACCACTGATTACTGGGAATTTGAAGTATATTGTACTACTCTGTGGGGAGTTTTAAGCCAAAGCGGACAATATCCTGAAACTCTTAGGAAAATCCGGAATGGTATTACTCCTTCGGAAGATGCTCTGGAAGTGGCGAAAGCATTGCTTCTTGATGAGTATGAAGAGTTATTACCAGATGATTGCCTTTGGCAGACAGGTTTTTATCCTTCCTGGAATGTAGAGGTTGTGCGTTATCCTGGACAGTGGAAACTTGATGATGGAACCGTAATCGAGGTTTACCATTACTATTCTGTACTTGCCGATTAAAGCCATAACCTGCTGGTTGGTGCAATGGGAACTTACCCAATGCATCTGCCAGCAATTTTTTTACTTAGTAATAATATATATTTCAAAGAATATATATTACTAGGTGATTTTTTATGTTAAAAAATAATTTTATAGTAGTCTCAATAAAGAAATATTTTATAACTTTATTATGTTTAGTGTTTCTTTTCTCATTATTATTTTTTTCTGAAACAAATTTAATAGCAGCTAAGAATGGAATTTTGTTATGGGGAGAATCTGTGCTTCCAACATTATTTCCTTTTTTTGTTGCTACAGAAATTTTATGTAATACAAATATTATATATATTGCTGGTAAATATTTAAAAAATATAGTAAAAAAATTATTTAATGTACCAGGTGAAGGAGTTATAGCTTTATTATTGGGAATAATTAGTGGATATCCAACAGGTGCAAAAGTAATTGTAAATTTAAAAGAAAAAGGTATATTAACTAAAGAAGAAGCAGAAAGATTATTATCTTTTACAAATAATTCAGGCCCGCTTTTTATATTAGGTACTATAGGGGTTAGTTTTTTGAAAAATAAAGAGCTTGGATATTTATTATTAATTATACATATATTAGCGAGTTTAACTGTAGGAATTATATTTAGAAATTGGAAAAAGAATTTAAACTTAAATAGAGTGAGTAAAAAAGAAGAATTTGAAATAAGTAAAGATATTGCTATAAGTGAAATTGGTGAAATATTAGGGAATAGTATAAAAAAGGCTATAATGACAATTTTAAATATAGGTGGTTTTATTGTTATATTTTCTGTAATAATATCAATTTTAGATAATAGTGATTTTTTTATTTTTATAGGTAATATATTTAATTTTATAGGAATTCAAAGTGAATTAGTTATAGGAATATTAAAAGGTATGTTAGAACTCACAACTGGTGCGAAAGCTGTGAGTTTACTTGATTTTTCAAATTTAAATATTGCAATTATTTCGTTTATAACTGGGTTTGGTGGAATATCTGTGATGTTACAAGTTTATAGTATTATTGGGAAAGAAAATATATCAATTAAACCGTATATTTATGGAAAATTATTACAAGGTTTACTTGCTTTTATATATACAATAATAATTTTAAATTTTTGTAATATTTGATGAATAAAGTATAAATTGGTTGTAAAAAATAAAATTCCTAGAATCCTTGATATTTACGGAAATCTGGTATATAATGTAACCTGTTGTTTTAAAAATTATAAAAAAGGAAGTGCTGATATGAATTCTATACTAAAAGTTGTGCCGAATGTAAAAAAGTATAGTGATTACTTATTTGATATTAATAAGGGTAAGACACCTATAATGCTTTCAGGACTAACAGATGTATCAAAAGTTCACATGGCGTATTCAACAAAATTTTATAGTGAAAAACCGATATGTATTATTACATATAATGAATTACAAGCGAAAAAAATCATTAAAGATTTAAAATTCTTTAATGATCATGTGAGATTTTTTCCAAAAAGAGATGTCATAAGTTTTGATTATGTAGCAGAAAGCAAGGATGTTTTACATCATAGAATATCAACATTAAATGATATTATTGCAAATAAATGTCCAATTATAGTTACAACTATAGAAGCTGCTATGCAAAAAATGATATCTAAAAAAGATTTATATAAAAATTTAATAAGTTTAAAACTAGGAGATATAGTTGATTTAGAAGATATAAAAAATAAACTAGTTTTACTTGGATATGAAAGATATGAATTAATTGAAGGAAAAGGTCAATTTAGTGTAAGAGGTGGAATAATAGATATTGCTACTTCTAGAAAAGTTGGTCTTAGAATTGAATTATGGGGAGATGAAGTTGATTCTATTAGATATTTTGATATATCTTCTCAAAGATCTATTGAAAATATTAATGAAACAACAATATATCCAGCTTATGAATTTTTATTAAATAAGAGTGTTGACGAAGTTTGTGAAAAAATAACTTCAAATGCATATAAAGCAAAAGTAAAAGAGAAAGTTTTAGAAGATGTAGCTGATATAAAAAATGGAGAATATTTAACTAAAATAGATAAATATTTTTCAGCTTTTTATGAAGAAACAGATACACTTTTAGATTATTTAGATAAAGATTTTGTTATATTTTTAGATGAAATTGAAAAGATAAAATCAAGAGTAGAAAGTATAACAAAAGACAATGAACATTTAACTAAGGATTTAATTGAGAGAAATAAAATAGTACCAGAAGTACTAATCAACATGGAAGACTATATCGAATTTTGTAGAAAAATAGAGAATAGTCAAGTGGTATATCTTGAAAAACAAGATATTGGATTTGTTGATAAACAAAGTATGCATGCAAAAAGAAACGGATATAGCTTTAGCTATAGGGAGGTCAACTTTTTTCGTAGTTCAATGGATCTATTGTTTAAGGAATTACAAGAAGCAACTAAAAGGGGAAAAATAACAATAGTTCTAGGCGGAAGCCCTGACAATATGAAAAAGTTATCCATACTTTTTTCTGAAAATAATATTGATAATGACTGTTTAGAAATAGATAGTGAATTAGCTCTAGGGAGGGTAAACATCCTACCTGGGGCTTTAAGTGCTGGTTTTGAAAGTTATGATTTAAATATGTTTTTAGTTTCAGCAGATGAGATTTTAGAAACAAAGAAAAAGAAGACTAAACTTTCTTCAAGTTTTAAAGAAGGTGAAACTGTAGTATTTGCTGACTTAAAATTAGGTGATTTTGTAGTCCATAGAACTCATGGTATAGGTCAGTATATTGGAGTTAATACTATTAAAGCAGATGGAATTATTAAAGACTATATTAAATTAAAATATAAAGGAAATGATATTTTATATGTTCCAACAGATTCTTTAGATAATATTAGAAAATATTTAGGGTCAGACGCAAAAGAACCCAAAATAAATAGTTTAAATTCTAAAGATTGGGAAAAGACAAAAGCTAAAGTAAAATCTAATTTAAGACAAGTTGCTGAAGAATTAATAGAGCTTTATGCTATTAGACAAAAGAAAGAGGGTTTTGCTTTTTCTAAAGATACTCCATGGCAACAAGAATTTGAAGATAGTTTTCCATATCAAGAAACATCTGATCAATTGAGATGTATTGAAGAAGTAAAAAAAGATATGGAAAAACCAAAACCTATGGATAGACTTTTATGTGGAGATGTTGGATATGGTAAAACTGAAGTTGCAATTCGTGCCGCTTTTAAATCTTGTATGGATCAAAAACAAGTTGCATATTTAGCTCCTACAACTGTTTTGTCTCAACAACAATATGAGAGTTTTAGAGATAGAATGCAAGAATATCCTATTCGTGTAGAAGTAATGAATAGATTTAAATCTCCAAAAGAACAAAAAGAAATTTTAAAGAAATTAGAACTTGGTGAGATAGATGTATTGATTGGTACTCATAGAATTTTAAGTAAAGATATAAAATTTAAAAATCTTGGTCTATTAGTAGTAGATGAAGAGCATAGATTTGGTGTTAAAGCCAAAGAAAAAATAAAAGAAATAAAAAATACTGTTGATGTTTTAACAATGACAGCTACACCAATTCCAAGAACTTTGCATATGTCAATTGTTGGTATGAGAGATATGTCTGTAATTTATGAACCACCTCAAAATAGAAAACCAGTTCAAACTTATGTATTAGAATATGATAATGAAGTTGTAAAAGAAGCTATTACTAAAGAATTAGAAAGAGAAGGGCAAGTCTTTTATTTATATAATCAAGTTGAAGGTATTGAAACAAAAGTTATGAAATTAAAAGAATTAGTACCAGATGCTAGAATAGATTTCGCACATGGACAAATGACTGGTTCAGAGCTTGAAGATATAATGGAAAGATTTGTTAAACATGAAATTGATGTTTTGGTTTGTACAACTATATTAGAATCTGGAATAGATATTCCAAATGCTAATACTATAATTGTTGAAAATGCAGATAGATTAGGATTGGCTCAATTGTATCAAATTAGAGGTAGGGTTGGGCGTTCTGATAGACAGGCATATGCTTATATAACTTATAAGAGAAGTAAAATGTTATCTGATACAGCAGATAAAAGATTAAAAGCAATAAAAGAATTTACAGAGTTTGGTTCTGGATTTAAAATTGCAATGCGTGATTTGGAAATTCGTGGCGCAGGAAGTCTTATGGGAGAAATGCAACATGGTCATATGGAGCAAGTAGGATATGATATGTATTGTAGATTATTAGATGAAGTTGTAAAAGAAATTAGAGGAGAAGAGGTATATGAAGAACAAGATGTTCAAATAGATTTAAATGTATCAAGTTATATACCTGATGAATTTATTTCTGATGCAAGTCAAAAAATAGAAATATATCAAAATATTGCTCTTTGTAAATCAGAAGATGATATTAAAGAAGTTAATGAAATGATTTTAGATAGATTTGGAAGAATGCCAAAAGAGATAAATAATTTATTAGAAATTTCTAGAATTAAAAGATTAGCGAAAGAAAAACATGTATTAAAAATTAATCAAAAAGGAAATAATATTGTATATCATTTTGATAGAGAATTATTTGATTTAGAAGTAGTTAGTAAATTAATTATGAAATATAAAACAAGAATAAGATTTTCTCCAAGTATTAATCCATACTTAACATTTAATTTAAATGGGAATGTATTAGAAGAAGTAAAAGCATTTTTAGAGGTTTTATAAAATGGAAAACCCCAGCTTTGGACCATAGTCCTGCTGGGGTGATGCGCCAATACGGCGCTGGTACGCGTGGTTTATGCCTTAGTTTGAAAATCGGATGTAGATTGTGTACTCTCCATAATATCCCATTGGAATAGGATAATCTTCTGCGGCAGGGTTGATGATGCGTTTGAGCTGTTGAAGCTCTTCGTAGTGCATAGAGCATCTTTTGCGCGCGAAGTAATGGATAGAGGCCACATCTTTTTCGACTGTAAACTTGACGTTTTCCATACCGAATCGCTTGATTTTGAAGCAAGCAAGAGTAAGCTTAGTGTACAGAGTGATTTTATTGTACACGTTTGCAAGGAAATTACGTATGTGGTTATTGGTCGACATCCTAATCAGTTCACAGGTCATAGTGTACGTCCCTCCTCTTTAGTTGTATTTTTTTCGGATTGTAAATTTAATTATAACACAAAATGGCTTAAAAGTCACATTTTTCACGGAAAATTCACATTTGAAAGAGGGACTATATAATATTTTTTAGATGTGATATAATTAATTAGAATAAAAAAATATATATAAGATAAAATAATAATAAATAATTTAAGAAAAGGTGAAGTTATGCTTATTACAAGTAAAGATAATGAAATTATAAAACATATTAGAAAATTAAAAGATAAAAAGGAAAGAGATATTAGTAATGAATTTATTGTTGAAGGAATAAAGATGTTAGAAGAGGCAATAAATGAAGGTGCTGATATAAAAACTGTTGTGGTTTGTGATGATTGTTTAGGAAATAGTAAAATTGCAACAGATTTATTATATGAAATAGCGAAAGAAAATATAATATATGTTCCTGAAAAAATCTTTAAATTAATATCTGATGTAAAAACACCACAAGGTATTTTAGCAGTTATAAAAAAATCAGATACATCAAAAATAGAATATACAGATGATTTATTTTTGATTTTAGATAATATACAAGACCCAGGGAATTTAGGAACAATAATTAGAACAGCTGATAGTATAAATTTAAAACAAATTATAGTTCCAAAAGGTTCTGCAGATAGTTATAATCCTAAAGTAGTTCGTTCTAGTATGGGAGCAATTTTTAGAGTAAAAGTAATAGAAGTAGATGATTTAGTAAAAGCTATAAAAGAGATGAAGAAAAATAAAATAAAAGTTTTAGCTACTGATTTAAGAACAGATAAAAGTATTTATGATGTAAATTATGAAAAATCGGTAATTGTAATTGGTAATGAGGCAAATGGAGTGTCAGAAAAAGTTTTAGAATTAGCTGATGAAAGAATAAAAATTCCTATGAGTGGAAAAACAGAAAGTTTAAATGCAGCTGTTGCTACAGGGATAATTTTATATAATGCTGTTAGAAAATAGATAAAAAGAAAGAGACTAAAGTAAATCTTTAGTCTCTTTCTTTTTGGTTAAAACTCTGATGTGAAAGTGGAAATTGATATATAATATAATTTGGAAGATTAATTTTCTGTTTGATTATTTGCAGAAATAATTTCTAAAATTTTAGGATATATTTCTGTTGCATTATTGTTCCAATTATTTACTATTTGTTTTGCTTGTTCTCTAGAACCAGCATTTGCTTCTAGATTAAATACTGTAACATTATTTTCTATAATTTTGCATTTTACAGAAAAATCATTTTCAGTAATTGGTGTGTATTCAGCGAAAACTGAATAACGTTCTTTTATTTTTTTGAAATTTTCTTTAAACTCACTATCGATTTTTAGTTTTAATATTCCAGGTAGCATATCTATTGTAAGTTCTAATGCTGTATTTCCTTCAGGAGTAAGTTCTATAATTTCTTCATTATCTTGTTCATATTTTATTATGAATTTATCTTCAAGTAAGTCTAGTAAAAATTGTTGGAAATAGAAGTAATTCATATCTGAAATTGATATAACAAGTTCTAGAAGTTCATTGTAACTAACTGGTTTTCCAATTTTTTGGCAGATGTATAAAATTAATAGTTTGCTATCTGCTAATTTTTGATCATCAATACTCAATTTTTACAGCCTCCTTTATTTAATTGTTAAATTAGTAGAAAGTTCGTTTGGTGAAAAACTTTCTTTTCTTATTTACACCGTGATTATATCATACATTTTTTTTAATTACTAGATATTTTATAAAGAAAATTAAAAAAATATATTGACAAATCATAAAATATATATTAAGATGCGTGCAATAAAATGTGCTTGCAAAAGTATATTTTATATTTTTTCTAAAAAAGCATATTCTTGCTTTTAAATTTCCAATGTAAAAAATATATTTATAGGAGGTGATAAATTGTTTTTATAATAAATTTAGTATAAATATTTTAGCTATTACATTAGCTTTATTAATTGTGTTTCTATGTAGTTTTTTCTTTGAAAAAGTATGGGATAAAAATGTTGTTTCGAATAGTATTAATATAGGCTATTTAGAAACAGAGGAAGAGAAAATAGAAAATAAAAAAGAAGTAGATAATTTAAATAAAGTTACTGAAAGTGTGAATGAATTAAACAGTACAAATAAAGTTAATAAAAAAGAATCGACAATTTTAAAACAAATAAATGAAGATGAGATTATATATAATAAAAAATGGTATTTAGAGATAGAAAAGATTAATTTAATAGCTGAAATTACTGAAGGTACAGAAGAAAGTGTATTAGATTATTATATAGGTCATTTTTCTGAAACTCCAGTTAATGTTGGAAATGTAGGCTTAGCAGCTCATAATAGAGGATATAAAAATAATTATTTTTCAAGATTAAAAGAATTAGAAATAGGAGATAAGATAAATTACTATATAAATGGTCATAAATTTGAATATGAAGTTTCAGAAATTTTGATAATTTATGAAACTGATTGGGAAAAGCTAAAAGATACTAAAGATAATAGAATAACAATGATTACTTGTATTGAAAATAGAGAAAAATATCGCTTGTGTGTACAAGCTAAAAGAATAAAGGAGGAATAATTATAAGAAAAATAATAAGTATAGTTTTGGTATTAATGATGTTATTAAATACTACTTGTTTAGCAAATTATTCAAATAATGAAATGAATGTGAAGAATATAAATAGTGATGAAATAGAATTAAATATTAAAGATACTTATGAGTTAAATAATAAAAGAAAATTAAATATTAATAATTTAAATTCGATAGAAATAATAAAAATAGGAGAGACAGAAAGGCACTTAAAGTATTATAGAGAAGACAGAGGATATTCAACTTTTGTAGTTTGTTCTATTGTTGGTTTTTATGAAAATGATATATTTCATCCGGCTTATTGTATGAATAAAAATTTGCCTGGAGCAGAAGATGGTAATTATGAAGTAAATATAAGAGAAATTATGAATAATGCTAAAGTATGGAGAGTAATTTCAAAAGCATATCCATATAAAACTTATCAAGAAATGGGATTAGAAAATATGGAAGATGCTTTTGCAGTTACAAAATTTGCAATTTATTGTGTACTTGGAGAATCTAAAATAGAATATTATTCAGCAGAAGAAACGGATTTAAGAGGACAGAAAATGTTAGAAGTTTTAAAAGCTTTAGTAGAATATGGAAACAATGAAAATATTGAAGTTAATCAAGGAAATATTTATTTAGAAAAAGTAGAAGAGATGAAAGAAGGAAAAGTATGTTATTATCAAGAATATAAAGTAAGTTCTGATATTAATATGACAGCATACAATTTATATAATTTAAAAGGTTTTCCAGAGGGAAGTTATGTTGCTAATACAAAAAATGTATATCAAGGAGAATTTTATGCTGGCGAAAATTTTAGAATATTAATTCCTAAAGATAAAGTAAAGGAAGAAATTAATGGAACAATTGAAATAGGAGGTAGTTTAAAAAATTATCCTATTTTTTATGGAGAAGCACCAGAAGGAAGACAAAATTATATTTTGACATATGATACTTATGGAGAAGTAAAAGAAAAGTTTGATTTAAATTTAAAAATAAATAATGGAAAGATAAAAGTTTTTAAAATTGATGGAGAGACTAAAGAAGTTTTAAAAGGTGTAAAATTTGAATTAATAAATGAAAATACTTTGGAAAATTATAGCGGAATAACAGATGAAAAAGGTGAGATTTTATTTGATAATTTATATCCTGGTAAATATATTTTAAAAGAAGTAGAGAGATTAGAGAATTATGTGAAAAATGAAGAAGAATATGAAATTGAAGTCAAATATAATTCAGAAATAGAAATAATCATTGAAAATGAAAAACAGTCAGAGCCTGTTAAAGAAGAGGAAGAACCTAAAGTTCCAGAAGAAATAATTCCTGATAAACCTGAAAAAACAGAAGAACCAAAAATAGAATTACCAGAAGAAAATAAAAACATACCTGAAGTAGAAGTAAAACTTCCTAAAACAGGTATGTAAAATTATTATTTAATTCCTAAAATTTCTTTTGCTCTTTCAATATCATCAGAAGTTGCTACTCTAGTTTCTGCTAACGGATATGAACAAGTAAGTTCAAGCCATTTGAATTTTCCAAGATCGTGATATGGAAGAAGTTCAATTTTTTCAACATTTTTTAATTTTGCAAGAAATTCTTTTTCTTTTAATAAATCTTCATAATCATCAGTAATTCCTGGAATAATAACTTGTCTTATCCAAGTTGGTATGTTTTGCTCATTTAAATATTTTGCAAATTCTAATGTATTAGTATTTGGAGCACCAGTTAATTCAATACATTTTTCATTATCAATATGTTTTATATCAAGTAAAACTAAATCAACATATGATAATAATTCTTTTATTGTATCAGTAAGAGGTAAGCTGCCAGCAGTATCTATAGCTATATGAATTTTTTGTTTTTTTAACTTTTGAAATAGTTCAATTAAAAAATCTGCTTGCATTAAAGGTTCACCACCAGATACTGTAACACCACCATTAGAAGTTTTAAAATATGGTTTTGAATGATTTATTTTTTTAATCAATTGATCTGAAGTTAGTTCTTCAGAAAAATTTTTCATTTCCCAAGTATCTCTATTATGGCAATATTTACATTTTAAAGGGCAACCTTGTAAAAACATGATAAATCTTATACCAGGTCCGTCTACAGTTCCAAATGTTTCAATTGAATGTAATTTACATGTTTTCATAAATCCTCCTTTAAAAATAGGGCAGAGAACGTAAATTCTCTGCCTGTAATATATATTTACGTTTTATATTTTTTCATGTATAGTTCTGTTTATAACATCTAATTGTTGTTCTCTTGTTAAGTTTATAAATTTAACAGCATATCCAGAAACTCTGATTGTTAATTGAGGATATTTTTCTGGATGTTCCATAGCATCTTCAAGTAGTTTTCTATCAAAAACATTTATGTTGATATGATGTGGATTTTGAACAAAATATCCATCAAGAAGTGATGTTAAGTTTTTAATTCTATCATTTACTTTACGACCTAAAGCAGCAGGTGTTATAGCAAATGTATAAGAAATTCCATCTTCAGCATGTTTGTAAGGTAATTTTGCCATTGTATTCAAAACAGCGATTGCACCATTTGTGTCTCTACCGTGGATAGGGTTTGCTCCTGGTCCAAATGGAGAACCAGCTTTTCTTCCATCTGGTGTACTTCCTGTTGCTTTACCATAAACAACATTTGAAGTAATTGTAAGTATTGACATTGTTGGTTTTGAATTTCTATATGTTTTTTGTTTTCTTAATTTGTTCATAAATGATTTTACTATTTCAACTGCGATTGAATCTACTCTATCATCATCATTTCCATATTTAGGGAAGTCACCTTCAACTTTATAGTCAATTGCAAGTCCTGTTTCATCTCTAATAACTTTTACTTTAGCATATTTCATAGCAGAGAAGCTATCAGCAACAACTGAAAGTCCAGCGATACCACAAGCCATTGTTCTTAAAATATCTTTATCATGTAAAGCCATTTCTAAACTTTCATAAGCATATTTATCATGCATATAATGGATAATATTTAATGCATTTACATATATTCCTGCAACATATTCCATCATATTTTCAAATCTTTCCCAAACTTCATCATAATTTAAATATTCAGAAGTAATAGGTAAGAATTTTGGTGTAATTTGTTTTCCAGAAACTTCGTCTCTACCACCATTGATGGCATAAGTTAATGTTTTAGCTAAGTTTGCTCTTGCACCAAAGAATTGCATTTGTTTACCAATTCTCATAGCAGAAACACAACATGCTATTCCATAATCATCGCCCCAATATTCTCTCATTAAATCATCATTTTCATATTGAATTGCACTAGTTTCAATTGACATTTTTGAACAATAATTTTTGAAAGCTTCAGGGTAGTGAACTGACCATAAAACTGTTAAGTTTGGTTCTGGAGATGGTCCTAAATTTGTTAATGTATGAAGGAATCTAAAAGAGTTTTTAGTAACTAAAGTTCTTCCATCAATTCCCATACCACCAATTGCTTCTGTAACCCATACTGGATCACCACTAAATAATGTATCATATTCAGGAGTTCTTAAGAAACGAACCATTCTTAATTTCATAATGAAATGATCCATAATTTCTTGAGCTTCTGATTCTGTTAATGTTCCGTTTTGTAAATCTCTTTCAAAGTAAATATCTAAGAAAGTAGCTGTTCTACCAAGGCTCATTGCAGCACCATTTTGTTGCTTTATTGCTCCTAAATAACCAAAGTATAACCATTGAACAGCTTCTTTGGCATTTTTAGCAGGCTTTGAAATGTCAAAACCATATTTTTGAGCCATAACTTTTAATTCTTGAAGAGCTAAAATTTGGTCATTAATTTCTTCTCTTTCTCTAATAATATCTTCTGTCATACTAGCTGCTACACATTTAGCAAATTGATCTTTTTTATCTTCTATTAAAGCATCTACACCATAAAGGGCAACTCTTCTGTAGTCACCTATGATTCTTCCACGACCATAACCATCTGGAAGACCAGTGATTAAGTGTGAGCTTCTAGCAGCTCTTATTTCTGGAGTGTATGCAGAGAAAACACCATCATTATGTGTTTTTCTATAGTGATGATAAATATCGCTTAAATTATCTGCAATTTTTCTGTTATAAGCTTCACAAGATTTTTCTACTATTCTAATACCACCTTCAGGCATAATAGCTCTTTTAAGTGGTGCATCAGTTTGAAGACCAACAATTTCTTCTAAATCTTTATTTATATATCCAGCATCATGGCTAGAGATAGTAGAAGCAATATCACAAGATATGTCTAAAACTCCACCATTATCTTTTTCTTTTTTATATAAATCTAAAATAATATTCCATAATTTTTTTGTTTTTTCTGTTGCATCGGCTAAAAAAGATTCATCACCTTCATAAGGTGTATAGTTTTTTTGAATGAAATCTCTAACATCAATTTCATTTTGCCAATTACCCTCTACAAACGAATCCCATTCATCAAATTTCATAAATTATCCTCCTTTAAACGTAAACTATTTTTATATATTATGGTTTTTATAGCCTCTAAATATTCTAACATAAAAAGATACTTTATACAATGAAAAGTTTAAAAATATATTGTGAAATTTAAATGGATGTGATATAAATTTATTGTAAATTAATTAAAGGGGATGGTAAACATGAGAATAATATTAGCATCAAAATCACCAAGAAGAAGAGAACTTATGAGTGCTCTAGGTGTTGAATTTGAAGTTTTAGTTAGTGATATGGAAGAAAAATGGAGTGATATGTTAAGTATTGAAGAAAACTCTAAAGAAATTGCTTATCAAAAAGCTAAAGATGTTTATAATAATACACAAGGAGACAGATTAATTTTAAGTGCAGATACAATTGTTGTAAAAGATGGAGAAGTTTTTGGAAAACCAAAATCTAGAGAAGAAGCAATTGATATGATTAGAAAACTTCAAGGTGGAAAACATACTGTTTATACAAGTTTAGTAGAAATTTCTGAAAATAGAGATAAATATTCTGAAAGAAAAGAAATTTATCCAACAGATATTTATGTGAAAAAAATGGATGATTATGAAATCATAAAATATGTTGATTCATATAATGTTTATGATAAAGCAGGAGCTTATGCAATTCAAAGTCCATTTGCTATGTATATAGAAAAAATGGTTGGAGATTATTATTCCGTTGTTGGTCTTCCAATAAATAGAGTTTATGATATATTAAAACAAAAAGAATTATTATAAAATTTAAATGTTTAATTTATTTATATTTTAAGCATTTATGCATGAGGAGAAAAAATGAAATTAAATATAGTATTAGTAGAACCTGAAATACCACAAAATACTGGTAATATTTCAAGAACTTGTGCAATACTTGGAGCTAAACTTCATTTAGTTCATCCTCTTGGTTTTTCAGTTTCAGAAAAAGCTGTACAAAGATCAGGATTAGATTATTGGGATAAATTAAATATAGAAGAACATGATAGTTTTGAAAAGTTTTTGGAAAAATATAAACCAGAAGAAAATAATATGTTTTTTGCAACTACTAAAGCTAAACATGTTTATTCAGATGTAGATTATAGTAATATGGATGAGGTATTTTTACTTTTTGGAAAAGAAACTAAAGGATTGCCAGAAGATGTTTTGCAAAAATATATAGATAAAACAATTCGTATTCCAATGAGAGAAACACTTCGTTCTTTAAATCTATCAAATTCAGTTGCAATTATTGCTTATGAAGTGGAAAGACAAAAAGGTTTTGAAAGATTAGAAGGAATATCATCATATTTTGACTAAAGAAAGGTAGAGAAAATGAAAAAGAAAATATTTAGTGGGCTAGGAATAGCTATTTTACTAGTAGTTATGCTATTTGTGTTGACAGGTTGTGGAAAAGAAGAAGACAAAAAAGATGAAAAAGTGGATAAAGTTTCTACAACAAGTAAAAAAGAAGAAAATGTGGAAAATATAGTAGAACAAGACACAGAAAATAAAGTTGACAATGAAAAAATAGATAGTGAAAAAGAGGAAGAAAATATGGAAGAAATTGATTTAAATACATTTGATTTTACAGCGGCTGCTGAAAAACAATTTGCTATGCCAGAAAAAGGTGAAACAATTGCAATTATGTATGTAAAAGGTTATGGAGAAATGCATATGAAATTTTTTGAAAATGTAGCACCTAAAGCTGTAGAAAATTTTGTAACACATGCTAAAGAAGGATATTACGATGGACTTACATTCCATAGAGTTATAAATGAATTTATGATTCAAGGTGGAGACCCTGAAGGAACTGGAATGGGAGGAGAAAGCATTTGGGGAAAAGGTTTTGGTGTAGAGTTACATCCAAGTTTAGTCCCATACAGAGGTTCTTTATGTATGGCTATGTCAAGTTTACCAGATAGTATAGGAAGCCAATTCTTTATTACTCAAGCTCATTATGATGAACAAATGAAAGAAACTCTTGAATATTATGGATATCCTATAAAACTTTTAGAAGAATATAAAAATTATGGTGGATACTTAAGTTTATATTTACAATACACAGTATTTGGACAAGTATATCAAGGTTTGGATGTGCTTGATAAAATAGCAGCTGTATCAACTAATGGAGAAGATAAACCATTAGAAGATGTTATAATTGAAAAAATAGAGATAAAAACTTATTAATAAAAAATAGTCAAAGAGAATAATCTTTGACTATTTTTATGTAATTTTTTTATAAATGTGATATAATCCAATCGATAAATAGTAATTTGAAAGTGAGTTGAAGAATATGAGAATTAGTAATGGTCAATTTAAAATAGATGATAAGAGTATTCTTAATTATTATGAAATAAAAGCAAATAAACCCAAATTATTATTACTTCATGCTCAAGGAACTAATTCGTTAAGTTTTATGAATGTGATTGATAAATTATCAAAATATTTTCATATTTATTTAGTTGATTATTATGGACATGGAAAAAGTTCTTTTAATAGAGAAAAATATAATTTAATATGTATTGGAAATGATATTATTAAATTTATAGAAGAAGTGATTAAAGATAATGTTTCAGTTTTAGGTCATTCTTCTGGTGGGCTTATTGCTTCATACATTGCATCGAATTGTGAATTATGTTCTGGACTTATATTAGAAGATCCGCCTTTTTTTGCAAGTGTTGGAGATAGAAGATTTAATACATACAATTATGTAGATTTATCAACTGTATGTCATAAATTT
>JAEIGA010003628.1_pt1 | contig 24116 bp, 22 predicted proteins | sample 9270691 | NCBI WGS metagenome assembly JAEIGA01 (sample SAMN17057246, study PRJNA624740) | gut metagenome | biome: biome; isolation source: fecal sample | host: Bos grunniens | place: China: Xizang | collected 2019 | reverse complement strand
TTATAACCATTTAATGAAAGAGCAGGAAGCAAGTGATAAAGTACAAATCAGCATGGTTGGGTTTGTTCTTGGCAATACCTTGAGTGAAAACGGTGGAGTCACACGAGGAATCTGTAAGGTGGATGACAGTAACATTCTTACGGATGTTATAGAGACCAGCAATATCATTAAAACAGAAACAGCTGCTGCAGTTCAAACCGAGGAGGGAGACATTCCAGTGGATGTAAATTCTCTTGTGTCCATGAATATGTGGGGATTAACACCAGAATTTTTCAATATCTTAGAAACCGGATTTGTTCAATTTTTGGAAGAAAAAGCAGACAATTATATGAAAGCAGAGTATCTGCTTCCTACCATTGTTGGTGGGTTGCTTCGAGAGGGAGTTGCTGAAGTAACCGTGCTTCAATCCAATGATAAATGGTTCGGTGTGACATATAAAGAAGATAAAGACTATGTAGTTGCATCGGTTAGAAGTCTGATTGATGCAGGGGTGTATCCGAATCAGTTATTCTAGTAGTAAATCAACTGTAGGGGAGTTTCATTTTTTTGGCAACTTAGTCAGACAACAGTTATATAGGGAATATAAATATAGATGAACGAGGGAATGCTTATGAAAAAGAGTTTACTTGTAATACTTGCAATTTGCTTAATGATGACTGGATGTAAAAAACAGGAAAACGAAGATAAAGGAACGAAGGTGAGTGCGCAGGCAGTTAGTCTGTTCCAAATGCCGAAATTAGAAGAAATTCCGGATCCTGCAAATCAAAATCTCCTTACAGGATGGGCGAATTTATCAGAAAAAGCAATTGGAAAAAGACCGGTTGCTGTTATGGTTAACAATGTAGAGGATGCCCTTCCACAGTATGGAATTTCACAGGCAGATGTCATTTTCGAACTCCCGGTGGAAGGCGATTTGACAAGACTTATGGCAATGTATGCAGACTATACGAAGGTGCCGGATGTCTGTGCAATTCGAAGCTGTAGATATTACTATCCTGCAATAGCAAAGGGATTTGACGCTTTTTATGTACATTGGGGGATTGATCAGACAGTTACAAGTTATGTAAAGGGTATTCAACCGGACAAATATGATGGCTTATCAAATGATGGCGGATTATTTGGAAGAGACAGTGCAAGAAGAAGTGCAGGATACTCCTTGGAACATACCGGATATTTTAAGGGAACAAAGTTTGCATCTGTTGTAGACGGCAGCGGTGACAGAGTTGCATTGAAGGATGCAAAAAAAGGAACCGCTTTCCAATTTGCTGATTATGGAACACTGGTGATACCTACAGGTGGGGCGTGTAATACCGCTACAGTTCGATTCGGTGCATGTACTTCTAAATTCACATATAATGCAGAAACCAATACCTACTTAAAGTCAATGAACGGTCATAAGCATGTGGATGGTAAAACGGGAGAACAATTGGCGTTTACCAATGTATTTGTTCTGGAAACAAGCATTTCTGTACGGGATTCTGTTGGGCATAAAAATCTCAACTGGAAAGGTTCCGGTAGCTCAAAAGGTTACTACATTTCCAATGGTGCAGTCCAGAAAATTCGTTGGTCTCAAAGTAATGAGAGCTCTTATCTGAAATTCTATGATGAAAGCGGAAAAGAATTGGAAATCAATCGCGGAAAGAGTTATATTGCATATACATATGCAGGAAAAACGACAGTTGAATAGGAAATATATGGGCAGGACAGTAAAAGTCTTGCCTTTTGTGTTGAAAAAAAGAAGTATTTGCTATATAATATACTAGATATAACAAAGCGGAAAAGTGTGCAAAATACAAATATATGAAAGATAAACAGGAGAAATGCTATGCGAAAGAAAATAAGACGCTTTGAGTCTATGATGTGGTTATTTATCAAACTGTTATTATATGTAATCTTGATGGCTGTTTTTATAGTGATGTTAGCACCAGAAAACAGAGCATTAATTAAAGTGTCAAGAACAATGGGTATTACGTTTAGTACTTACATCATTGTTGGACTTCTTTTCCTAACTATCTATGGGAAATATGATGTAGGTAGAAGAAAGAGTAAACCAATTGTGTATTCGATGTCGTTGGCAGTTATATTTACTGATATTATTACGTATGCACAATTGATGGTCATGAATACAATTACTCCGACCTATAAAGCTTTTAGGCTTGATAGCCTTGGTGCACTGTTTGTTGCAATGATTTTGCAGATTATCATTATTATGATTTTCACATATGCGGGAAATGCCTTGTTTTTTAGAATACATGCACCGGAAAAGTGTCATATTGTTACGTCTTCACAGGAAAGCTTGGATTTGATTGTTCGAGGAATCCTAAGATACAAGAAACAGTACAATATTGACCAAATTCACGACTATAGAGATCCGGGGTTGCTTAAAAAAATCAAAGAAGCAGACACAGTATTCTTGTATGACGTGCCATCACAAAGAAGAAGTGAAGTAGTAAGTTATTGTTATAAGAAGCGTAAAAATGTTTACTTCAATCCGGAAGTAGAAGACATTGTGGAAATGAGTTCCGAATATTATCTGTTGGATGACATTTCCATGTTGAACTACAATGTAAAAGGACTTACAATGGAACAACGTATTATCAAACGTTGTATGGATATCGGCTTATCACTACTTATGATTCTCCTGACATCCCCAATTTGGATTGTCAGTGCCATTGCTATTAAATTGTACGATGGTGGCTCTATTCTGTTTAAGCAGGACAGAGCAACGATTAATGGAACTGTATTTCAGGTGTATAAGTTCCGTACCATGAAGGAAAATGTAGAAAATCGTTCGGTTACAGATAATGATGACCGTATTACAAAACCCGGAAAGGTACTTCGCAAGATTCGTATGGATGAGCTTCCACAATTGCTGAACATCCTAAAAGGAGATATGAGTTTTGTAGGACCTAGACCGGAGATGATGGAAAACGTAGAGGCATACACAGAGGAGTTGCCGGAGTTCAAGTATAGACTTCGTGTGAAAGCTGGGCTAACAGGATATGCGCAGATTGCTGGAAAGTATAATACAACACCAAAAGACAAATTAATGATGGATATGATGTATATCGAACATTACAGTGTGTTTAAAGATATTCAGCTTTTGTTCCAAACAGCAATTGTATTACTGAAATCAGATAGTACAGAAGCTTTTCATAAAGGAAATGGTGGAAAAGAATACGTTTTCCATGCTATAGAGAAAGAAAATAATTAATTAGGGGAGAAAAAAGTTATGAAAAAGTATGATTACATTCTTGTAGGTGGCGGTTTATTTGCGGGTACATTTGCATATGCAGCAACGAAACAAGGGAAAAAATGTCTTGTGGTAGAAAAAAGACCAAATCTTGGCGGCAATATCTACTGTGAAGAAGTCGAAGGAATTAACGTGCACAAGTACGGTGCGCATATTTTTCATACAAGCAATAAAGAGGTGTGGAATTTCGTTAATACATTAGTGGAATTTAACAGATATACTAATTCACCAGTGGCAAACTATAAAGGTGAAATTTATAACATGCCTTTCAACATGAATACCTTCAGTAAGATGTGGAGTGATGTAAGAACTCCTGCTGAAGCGAAAGCAAGAATTGCAGAGCAGAGAGCAAAGGTTACAGGTGAACCACAGAATTTGGAAGAGCAAGCAATCAGCCTTGTCGGAGAAGATATTTACAAAAAATTAGTAAAAGGTTATACAGAAAAACAATGGGGAAGAGATTGTAAGGAACTTCCAGCGTTTATTATCAAACGTCTTCCAGTTCGTTACACATATGACAATAATTACTTCAACGACTTATATCAGGGTATTCCAATCGGCGGATATAATGTGTTGATTGACGCCTTATTCGAAGGTTGCGATGTGGAATTGAACGTAGATTATAACGAAAACAAAGAAAAATACAATGCGTTGGGCGAAAAGATAATCTATACAGGTACCATAGATTCCTTCTATGATTATTGTTATGGTAAGTTACAATATCGCAGTGTTCGATTTGAATCAGACATCTTAGATGAAGAAAATTACCAAGGTGTTGCAGTAGTGAACTATACAGACCGCGAAACACCGTACACTCGTGTCATTGAGCATAAACATTTTGAATTTGGTACGCAGCCAAAGACTGTTGTAACAAGAGAGTATTCAGCGGATTGGGAAGAGGGTATGGAGCCATATTACCCAATCAATGACGCTAGAAATCAGGAACTATATCAGAAATATGCAGAACTTGCAACGAAGGAAGAGAATGTAATTTTTGGTGGACGACTTGCAGAGTATAAATATTATGATATGGATAAGGTAATTGAATCTGCATTTAAATTAATTGAAAAAGAATTAAACTAGGGAGAAAAGAGTAATGAGTGACAATATAAAAATTAGCATTATCATGCCGGTGTATAAAGTAGAAGAATATGTTGGAAAAGCGATTGAGAGCATTCAGGCTCAAACATTAACAGATTGGGAGTTTTTAATTGTAGATGATGGAACACCGGATAGAAGTGGTGAAATCTGCGATGAATATGCAGCTGAAGACAGCAGAATTAAAGTGATTCATAAAGAAAATGGTGGGGCGCCAAGCGCAAGAAATATGGCAATAGAGATTGCAAAAGGTGAATATTTCTATTTTCTTGACTCAGACGATTGGGCGGAGCCTACAATGTTAGAGGATATGTACAATTTGGCAAAACGTGATAATGCACAATTAGTTGTGGCTGGTTTCTATATTGATACCTATATTGGTAACGGACAATTTATGACAGACAACTATGTTGTGGAGGATTTTGTATGTCCGGATAAAGAAACATTCCGTAAGAATGCTTACAAATTATTTGATAAAAACCTTTTATACACACCTTGGAACAAGCTTTTTGAAGCTAAATATGTTATGGAAAACAACTTGCGTTTCCCAACCACATTCTGGGATGATTTTCCGTTCAATGTAAGTGTAGTAAGAAATGTGGAAAGAGTAACAGTTACATCTAAACAATACTATCATTTCTTGCGTGCAAGAACAGAATCGGAAACAGCAGCTTACCGCCCGGGGATGTATGAAAAACGTGAAGAAGAACACGGCTGGATGGAAAATCTCTATAAAGAATGGAATGTAAGCGACGAAGCAAGCATGGAAATGGTTGCACGCCGATATATTGAACGTTTTATTGGATGTGTAGAAAATATCACAAATCCAAAATGCGAGATGACTGCAAAAGAGAAAAAGCAAGAAGTTAAAAAAATGCTTGCAAATCCAAGAGTAAAACAGTCATTGAAAGAGGCAAAACCAAGGTCAAGTTATATGAAATTGATGTTGTTGCCAATCAGGTGGAACAGTACACTTTTGACTTATTGGGAAGCAAAAGTGATTACGTATGTGAAAACAAAAAATACGAAGTTATTTACAAAGTTAAAGGTGGGAAGATAAGATATGTGTGATTTGAAAGAATTTTTATTTTCTATCTTAAGACGTTGGAAAATAATAGTTATTGTGTCTTTTGCATCAGTTTTGGTAGGAAGTGGTTATTATTATTTTAATTATAAAAGCAATGTAGATAGTAATATTAAAATTTCAAAAGAGGACTCAATTAAAGACGCCCCAAATAATTTATCAAAAGAAATTTGGGAAAACTTAGAGAAAATTTATGTAGGACAACTGAAATTTGTTGGTGTAGGCAATGAAAAAGTTACTAGTGATGTGGTAAGAGACGCTTATTTGGCAGAACTTTTTGGAGCAGATTTTTTTATGTATATGCAAGAAAGATATTTTGAAGATTACTCCTTGAAGTATGTTCGTGAGATTGTAGTTCCAAGTGATGGTTCTCTTTCAAATTATTTGGGTGTTGATGTTGTCTATTATGACGAGGAAGAATGTAAGAGCATTTTGAGTGGTATTATTAAATACGTGCAAGAGAACAGTGCTGAAATGGGTAAACATTTAGGACAACACGAATTGTTTATGGTTGTTGATACAGTCGAAGAAGCTGGTGCTGAAGAATATCAAGAAAAGATAGAAGCAATACAGGAAGTAAACTCAGAGGAAGCAGTTGCGGAAAGAGGACAGTCATTTTCTGTTATAAAGATGATTGTATATGCTATATTATGTTGTGCTTTTGCAAATGCGTGTTTGTGGTTTTCGTTTATATTAAAAGACAGTTTGGGAGATTGTATATACAATTCACGTGTGTTGACCGAAGCGACAAATACTGAAATATTAGGTGATTTTTCTAGTTTAAGATTAAAAGGAAAAATTGATAGAATAATTTATGATATTTTGATTGCAGGAAAATTTTTGTCAGAAACAGGAATTGCAAACCTTATAAATTATAAATTGAAACAAAAATATGAGCATAAATGCGATTACTTGTTGGTAGGAAAAGTGAATAAAGATATTTTAACTAAAAAAGCAAATATCCTTATGGAAGCAAATAGTGCAGAGGCTAAATTTTCTGTGGTGGCTCTGATAGATGAGAATCTTGAAGAAATACAGGAAATAGATGAAAAACAGGCGCTTATTTATGTTGTTCGAAGGTTTGTTGATAATAAAAAAGAAGTAATACAAAATATAAATATCTATAAAGAACTAGGGATGGAAATTGCAGGTATCATGTTCATATAAGAGAGGAGGGATAAAATGCCGATTATAAGTGTTATAGTTCCAGTTTATAACGTGGAGGATTATTTAGAATATTGCGTGCATTCTATACTGAATCAAACATTAAAAGATATAGAAATAATATTGGTTGATGATGGTACTCCTGATAATAGCGGTGTGATTTGTGACAAATTGGCCGAAGAAGACGAGAGGATAGTAGTTATTCATAAAGAAAATGGGGGATTAAGTTCTGCACGGAATGCAGGTTTAGCTGTGGCAAGAGGGAAATACATAGGGTTTGTAGATAGTGATGATTGGATTGAACCGGATATGTATGAATATTTGCTGAATTTGATAACGGAAAATAATGCAGATATAGCAGATTGTGAGATGCTTGAGACTTCTATACGTGATTATGTAATAGATAAAGAATGCGAACAAATAGAGTTTCTTAACCGCTCGGGTGCATTGGATATATTCTTTCGAATATCAAAAGCCAATATTAACTACTGTGTTTGTGATAAATTGTTTAAACGAGAAATTTTTGAGAAAGTAACATTTACAGAAGGGATTATCTTTGAGGATATCGATTTCAATTATCGTGCATTAGTTAACATTGAAAGCATAGTTGTTTCAAATGTAAAGAAATATTATTATTTTAAAAATCCAGAGGGGATAAGCAGAAATTCTTTTAGAGAAAAAGATTTGGATTTGTTGAAAGTATGGGATAATATTATAAAGATGTCGGAAACATATAGTCTAGAATATAAAGTGTATGCTGAATTTAACAGAGCTCGAGCGGATTTTGGACTATTGTGTAAAATGTTCAAATACGGAACTAGGAATGATGGCGGAGATTATAATAAAATTCGAAAAGAATTGTTAAAATCAGTAAGAAGCTACTTTTGGATGTTACTAAAAGGAAGGCTTCCTAGTAACAGAAAAGTACTATTGATTCTAATGACAATTAATTATCGTTTGGTCGAAATTCCGTTAAGATGTTTAAGAATACTAGGGGGAAACAAATGAAAAAAACCAAGGTATTAGTCGTAATGGGTGGTAGTTATATGGGATATGGCGGTATTGAGAGCATGGTCATGAATTACTACAGAAATATAAATAAAGATAAAGTGCAAATGGACTTTGTTTTTTTTGGTGAAGGAGAAGGGTTATACGATGAGGAATTATTAAACAATGGTAGTCGTTTATTTCATTTGCCAATAAAGAGTAAACATTATTTCAAAAGTCAAAAGGCAATGAAAACTTTATTATTAAATGAGAAGTATGATGTGGTACATGCAAATCTGAATGCGGCTGGTATTTTGGCAGCCATGAAAATGGCAAAAAAGTGCGCTGTGCCTATGCGCGTTGCACATGCGCATAGCACAAATCATGGTACAATAAGCAAGATAAGATGGTTTTGGAATGATTATGCAAGAAAGAATATATTCAAATATACGACACACAATTTTGCGTGTTCAGATATTGCGGGAGAGTGGTATTTTGGTAAACAGAACTTTACAATTGTACCTAACGCAATTAAAACTGAAAGATTCTTGTTTAATCAGAAGATAAGAGAGAGAGTTCGAAATGAAAATCAATGTGACGATAACTTAATCATTGGTCATGTGGGCAATTTGGGCTATCCGAAAAATCAGAGATTCTTGTTGAAAGTGTTTGCGCATCTTGTTGCGAGAGGGGGCAATGCGCAATTATGGCTGGTTGGTGAGGGTGAAGACCGAGAAGAATTAGAGCAATTTGCAAGAACATTAAATATTTCATCAAAAGTTCGAATTTTGGGAAAACGTGATGACGTACACCTACTTATGCAAGCTATGGATGTTTTCGTTTTGCCTTCATTCTTTGAAGGGTTTCCAGTGGTTGTAGTGGAAGCAATTGCTGCGGATTTGCCATGTGTTATTTCTGATTCTATAACGAAAATGACTCTCTTGTCTGATAAGGTAAGGATGGTAAGTTTAGAAGACTCCATTGACAAATGGGTATCCGAAATAGAAGAAGTAAGTAGCGAAGAGCGAAAGAATAGTCTAGAACTTATTACAGAAAAAGGCTTCAACATAGCAGTGGAAGCAAAAAAACTAGAACATTTTTATTGTACTGGGAGATACGAGTAGTGTTAATAGCAGGATTAATTGTATTAATTGTATGTTTCACTTTATTGATAGCTGTAATTTTTAAACGTTTAGTCATGAATAAAAACGAATGGATAATCTTTGGTATTGTTTTAATAAGCGGATTAGTTATGGTTGCTTTTGGGATAGTGCCACCAGAAGAGTGGGATTTATATCGCCATTATGAATTGTTAGATGATATGAAGCGTGGCGGCTGGGATTATATTGTTAGTGAAAGTATATACACGCATCTTCCGATAGTCAATTTTCTATATGCAATTGTTTCTGTAACAGAAGTATATCAACTGTTACCATGTTTGGTTGTAATTATATGTTATAGTATAGCTTTTTATCTATTGAAGGATACCATGCGAGAGGGAAAAGGTGACAGTTGGTTTGTTGCATTTGCAATATTTTTTAATATGGCTCTTTGCCCGTTTTTGCATATGGTAAGTGGCGTTAGAAACATTCTTGCCTATGCCATATGTGCATTAATATTTTATTTAGATATTTATGAAAAGATAAATAAAATACTGATATATATACTATACTTGGCAACTATTTTTATTCATCCATCTAGCATAATTGTCTGCTGCATTAGAATATTGATACCTATTTTATTAAAGTGGAAGTGGTTGAATGTTTTTGTTGTTATGTGGTCTTTAGTGACAGATATGTTAGTGATAATTTTGTTAAAGATTCCAATTGCATTTATACAGAGTGTAGGATGGAAATTAGAAGACTACTTGAATAATTTGGAATTTTCAGGACACAAAATGTTGCTTATAAAGTTGTTCTTTTTGGGTAGTTTATTATTATTAATAGAGTTTTATAAAAAAGCAATGAAATTAGGAAAACAAGATGTATTATACAGATATTTGAGTTCGTTTCAAGTAGTCATTTTGTTTATATTAGGTGCTTTTCGTGTGCAATTTATCGCAGATCGATTGTGTTATTTTATCGCATTCACTGCTTTCCCTGTTTTGTTTTGTGTATACAAAGGAAAAGAAACAAAAGTCAAATATATCTTCTATATAGAGAGTATATGTGTGTTTGCGTTATTGTTTATATACCAGTTCTTGTATTTTAGTACAGATCTGATTGGGTGAAAGTTGAGGTTAGAGTATGTTTTTATTTGTTTGTTGGACTCCATATCAGATATTCAATGCTATTAATTTTGTGTTAAATAATGTGGAAAATTCAAGAGACAACGCAGACATTTATATTTATCATGAATTTGGCGATGCTGAGAAAATATCATCGAAATTAAAAAAAATGGGGATTTTTTGTCATGTGTATGATGTGGAAGTTTACGATAAAGGTAGAGTTTGGTATTCTAAATTAAGCAAAATAAAGAGGTTGTTATGTCCCTATCTAACAATAAAAAAATATCTGCGTTGTAATATCGATGTAAGGCAACAGGGATATAAGACATTGGTTATTTCTGGCAATAATTTATTCTCTGTTAATCTTTATAATGCAATTAAAGATTTACAAGTTTATTTTATTGATGACGGAATTGGATCATATTTTGGAGATATGCGTGCTGATGATATGACTATGTTGTATCGAGTATTTAATAAGGTGTTCAAACGTGGTCCGTTAAGTTACGATGTGAAGAAAATTTATGTGAATAACAAAGCAATATGTAAAACGCTAATTTGTGAAAATTTATGCCAGTTACCGGCATTGCAATCTGATAGCTATGTGTTTAAGATGATAGAAAAAGCATTCGATTATAAGATTAATGATTACTATCAAACGAACAAGTTAATTTATCTTAGTCAACCATATTTTGAAGTTGAAGAATATATCGAAGGGGCTGAAGAATGCGTTTTAGACGAATTGGCCAATATTGATTCGAAAGACAATATACTGATACGTATTCATCCACGACAGAGAATTGAACAGTTTCAAGGATGGAAGCTTGATTTGATAAGAAACCTTTGGGAACTTGAGTGTATAAAACAAGTGACTGATACAAACGTTTTATTAGGAGGTTTTTCAACAACACAATTTCTGCCTAAGATTTTGGCGGATAAAGAGCCGTATGTGTTGTTTTTGTATAAGTTGTATTACCCTAGGGAATATGCAGAAAAGTTTGATGATGTGATAGAATTATTACAAGGACTATATACAAAGCCAGAGAAAATAAAGGCTCCCGGAACTATTGAAGAATTAAGAGAAGTGCTTTTGCAAATTAAAAATAATCGTTGAAGGGAATAGAAAATGAGTCAAGGAAAGATTATAATCAAGTCGGGACTTTGGTATACAGTGTCTAATTTTTTTCTTCGAGGGATAGTGTTTATCACAACCCCGATATTTACACGTTTATTATCTCAAGAGGAGTTTGGTTCTTTTAGCAATTATTCTTCATGGATGAGTATCTTGATAATTATTGTTACATTAAGTTTGGAGTCAACGTTAATTAGTGCGAGATTCGAGTTTGAAAAGCGTTTAGATTCATATATAAAATCAATTCTAGCACTTGGTACATTATCAACATTTGTATGGTTTATACTTGTTAATGTTTTTATGGAACAAATAAGTGATTTTGTAGGAATAGCTCCGGTGTATATTAATAGCATGTTTGTATATTTATTATTTTTACCAGCCGTTAATTTGTTTCAGACGAGAGAACAATTTTTTTATAGATATAAAACATCGGTTTTGCTGAGCTTTCTTTTATCGATTGGGGCATCTGTATTATCGGTTGTATTTGTTATAAACTTTGAAAATAGACTTGATGGACGCATTCTTGGATATATTTTACCAACAATTTTAATTGGAATGGTATTGTATGTACTAATTTGGCGCAGAGGAATCAGAATTGATTTTTCTGATTGGGGATATGCATTAAAAATTTGTGTTCCTTATATTCCTCATTTGTTGTCACTCACAGTTTTAGGGTCTACGGATAGAATAATGATAACAAAGATATGCGGTGAAGGTGATACTGCATTATATAGTGTAGCATACAATGTCGCAATGATAATCACAATGCTGTTATCCGCACTGAATGGAGCGTTTAGTCCTTGGCTAGGGGAAAAATTGGCAAAGAAGGAATATAAGGATATCCGTAAAGTGTCCAAAATCTATATATGTATATTTGTATATTTAGTTATCGGAATTATGTTGTTAGCACCAGAAGTATTAATGATTATGGGAGGCAAAGCCTATATGTCGGCCAAACCCGTAATGATACCAGTCATACTCGGATGTATGTGCCAATTTCTGTACACATTGTTTGTGAATGTAGAGCAATTTAGTAAAAAGACAGTAGGAATGGCTTTTGCCAGTATGTCTGCTGCATTGCTTAACTATGGATTGAATATGTGGTTGATTCCTAAATTTGGTTATATTGCAGCTGCATACACTACTCTTATAGGATATATGTGGCTTTTGGTGATACATATGATTTTGGTGCGTTTTATGAAAATGAGTCAAGTGTATAGCTATAGGTTTGTTTTGGTGATAATAGTGTTCATGTGTAGTGTTTCTTTTGGTATGCGATATTTATATAATAATATATTGATGCGATATGTTATTATATGCATATACATATTGTTTTTAATCTATGCAGGTTGGAAAAATCGAAATCAAGTGTTAAAAATAATAAAAAAATAATTATAAATAAGGAGATTAGTATGTTTAAATTGGAACAATTTATTTCAGAGCATGTAACAAATAGAGCAGAGAGTATGTTTTTAAAGGATATAGAAGAGAATAGAGAGGCATTGACAAAGGCAATAAAAGATAAAACGGTTCTTGTTATAGGTGGGGCAGGTAGTATTGGAAGTTCATATATAAAAGCAATCCTTCCGTTCAAACCAAAAACATTAGTAGTTGTTGATATTAATGAAAATGGTTTAACAGAATTGACACGTGATTTGAGAAGTACAAAGGGGATGTATGTCCCAGAAAATTATGTGACATACCCAATGGATTTTGCAACACCAGTTTTCGAGAAAATGTTCAGAAGTCACAGAGGATTTGATATTGTGGCGAATTTTTCAGCGCATAAGCATGTGCGTAGTGAAAAAGATATTTATTCTGTTGAAGCATTAATTCAAAATAATGTATTGCATGCGAAAAAACTGCTTGACTTGCTTGTTGATTTTCCACCAGAAGAGTATTTCTGCGTATCGACTGACAAAGCAGCGAATCCTGTAAATATTATGGGTGCGAGTAAACGTATTATGGAAGATGTAATTTTTGCATATTCGAGATACTTTCCGGTAAAAACAGCACGTTTCGCCAATGTAGCATTTTCAAATGGTTCGTTGCCAGCAGGATTTTTGGAAAGAATCTCGAAGTTACAGCCACTTAGTGCACCATCGGATGTAAAAAGATATTTTGTTTCGCCGGAGGAAAGCGGACAAATTTGTATGTTGGCATGTATGTTAGGGAAGAACAGAGAGGTATTCTTTCCAAAACTAGATGAAGAACAAATGATGACTTTTGATATGATTGCGACAAAGTTACTCCAAGAATATGGATATCAAGTGCTGAAGTGTAATTCAGATGAAGAAGCAATTGAACAAGCAGAAAATTTAAGGAATGGTAGTGAGTTGTATCCGGTTCATTACTCAATTTCAGATACATCGGGTGAAAAAGGTTTTGAGGAATTCTACACGGATGAAGAAACCGTGGATATGGAGCGATTTACATCCTTGGGTGTGATTTTGGATAAAGAAATTATAGATTTAATAAAGATAGATACATTATTTGCAGATTTAGAACAGGCTTTTGCATTGGAAACAGTAACAAAGGATGATATAGTTTCCATTATGAAAAAATACTTACCTAATTTTGAACATATTGAAAAAGGTAAGTCTCTCGATTCAAAAATGTAAAAAGAGGTGAAAGAAAAATGAACTGTTTCATACCATTATCCATCCCTAATTTTGAGGGAAATGAAAGTAAATATGTAAATGATGCGCTTGATCAAGGATGGGTTTCCACTGGCGGGGCATATATTAATGAGTTGGAAAAAATGATGGCAGAGTATCTGAAAGTAGAGAAAGTGGCGGCTGTTCAAAGTGGTACTGCGGCATTACATTTATCATTAAGGGAGTGTGGTGTACTACCGGGTGATATGGTTTTAGTTCCGACACTCACATTCATTGCAGCAGTTAATCCTATCAAGTATCAATTTGCAACACCAGTATTTATTGATTGTGATGATACATTGTGTATGGATCCAATTAAATTAAGAAAATTCTGTGAAGAAGAATGTGAATATGTTGACGATAGATTAAAACATAAAGAAACTGGCAAATATGTTAAAGCTATTGTTGTTGTTCATGTGTTTGGAAATCTTGCAGATATGGAAGCAATTATGGATGTTGCTGAATTGTATAATTTGAAAGTTGTAGAAGATGCAACAGAGGCTTTGGGAACGCACTACACATCTGGTCGTTATGCAGGAATGTATGCAGGAACGATTGGTGATTTTGGAGCGTATTCTTTCAATGGTAATAAGATTATTACAACTGGTGGTGGCGGTGCTGTGACTGCAAGAGATGCTGGAGATGTTTTACATATGCAGTATATCTCAACGCAAGCAAAGGATGATCCACATTATTACATTCATAATGAAATCGGCTTCAACTATCGTATGACGAATCTTCAAGCAGCGTTAGGTGTAGCTCAAATGGAAGAACTTCCAGAATTTATAAAAAGAAAAAACAAGAATTATGATAAATATTTGAAATTATTTGAAGATTTTGAGTATGGTAATCTTTTGGGGTTCCGAGAGGGGACATATTCAAACAAATGGTTTTATTCACTTGCAATTCAAATGAATAAAATAAATGGAAGTTTGCGAGATGTTATTACAAAGTTGGAGACGAAAGGTGTTCAGACAAGGGCAATATGGGGATTAATTCATGAGCAGAAGCCATATGAAGGTGATATTGCATACAAGATGGAAAAAGCACCTTATTATAGTAGTTGTATTCTTAATTTTCCATGTAGTACTCAAATTACAGAAGAAGAAATTGAGTTTGTTGCAAGAAAGATAAAAGAAGTTCTTGAGGAATTAGCAAATGATTAAAGAAACATTACAGAAGTTTATTGCAGAAGAGTCGCTGTCAATTGCGCAGGCGATGGCCAAAATCGATGAAAACTCAAAAGGAATTTTGTTTGTAGTTGATGATGGCAGATTGACGGGTTGCCTTACAGATGGAGATATACGTAGATGGTTGATTAAGACAGGCGATTTGCATGCGGATATTGTAAAAGCAATGAATTGTCAACCCCAAAAATTATCAACGGATAAAAAGAGTCAAGCTGTTGTAGTCATGAGTAAACATCATATTAACGCAGTACCAATTGTTGATACAGAAAATCAAATTGTTGATATAGTGTTTAAATTAGCAGACGAGCAGTTAGAAGAGAAAGAAGAAAAAGATAGCTTAAAAGATGTTCCTGTAATCATTATGGCAGGGGGGAAAGGTACGAGATTGTATCCATATACTAAAATTCTCCCAAAACCACTAATTCCCATAGGAGATATTCCGATTTTGGAACGAATTATAAATTGTTTTGTAAAGTATGATATTAACCAATACTTTCTAACAGTGAATTATAAAAAAGAGATGATTAAGTCTTATTTTTCAGAACTTGATCCAAATTACTCGGTACAGTATGTGGAGGAGAATAAGCCGTTAGGAACGGCAGGAAGCATTAGATTAATAAAACAGAAATTTGATGTTCCTGTATTTGTTACTAATTGTGACAGTATAATTCAAGCTGATTATGCAGATATATATCGTTATCATAAAGAATCAGGAAATGCCATGACTATTGTATCAGCGCTGAAAAATGTGGTTATACCATATGGAGTACTCAATTCCAAAGAAAATGGGGTTTTGATTTCTATGGAAGAAAAACCAAGTTTATCATATTTTATAAATACAGGAATGTATGTTATTAATCCGGATGTCATTGATAAAATTCCTATGGATACCTTTTTTCATATGACACATTTGGCAGATGTTTTAATGAAGGAAGGACATCAAGTGGGAATGTATCCAGTAAGTGAAGACTCATTTTTGGATATGGGAGAACTTGAAGAAATGCGTCGAATGGAAGAAAAACTGAATATTAAATAGGAGCAATATATGAGAAAAATTTTGGTAATAACGGACACTAGAGCAGAGTATGGAATATTAAAAAATACATTAGAAAAAATAAAAAATTCACCAAATCTTGAATTGCAAATTGTTGTAACGGGAGCACATTTACAAGAAAAGTACGGATACACTGTGGCTGAAATTGAAGAAGATGGTTTCCAAATTGCGAAAAAAATTCCAGTTGTTGGCGAGCCAGATGAAGAGCAAAGAGTTTCCATGGAAATGGGATATTTGATAACAAAATTGACACCAGTAGTGGCAGAATTAAAGCCAGATATTATGCTTTTGTTCGGAGATCGATATGAGATGCTCGCTTCAGCATGTGTAGCAGTTGGGATGCATATTCCGATTGCGCATATTTCAGGAGGAGAAGTAACACAAGGGGCAATGGATGAGCAGATTAGACATGCTATTACTAAGATGTCTCATATTCATTTTCCAGGTGCGACTCCATATGCAAAAAACATAGAAAATATGGGCGAAGAAAAGTGGAGAGTATTTGATGTTGGAGACCCTGGTATAGAGAATATTAACAAAATACAACTCTGGGATAGAGAAGAATTAGAAAACGATTTAAAGATAAAGGTGAATGAACAAACATTATTAGTGACATATCATCCAGTAACGCTTGAACGTCAGGATTTGGAAGAGCAGATTGATAATTTGATTGCCGCATTAAAAATGCATAACGGGACAAAGATTATTACATTTCCAAATTCAGATGATGGAAGTGAAGTGATTATTACTAGGTTAAAGGCTTATGCCCAAGAAGCTGATGATGTATGTTTAGTTCAGAGTCTTGGAATTGTTAGATACCTAAGTGTGATGAATTACTGTGGTGCTGTCGTAGGCAACTCGTCCAGCGCAATTGTAGAGGCGCCTCATTTGAAAGTTCCAGCCGTTAATATAGGCAATAGACAAGAGGGACGTTTAATGGCAGATAGCATTATTTGTTGTGATAATACGGTTTATGGCATAAAGAATGCCATAAACAAATCATTAAGTGATGAGTTTAAGAAATTGGTAAAAATGTCAAAGAGTTTATACGGTGAAGGAAACACTAGTTCTGAGATTGTAAAAGTTCTTGAAACGATTGAACTCAATGAGAGATTATTAAAGAAGAGATTAGAATGGAGATAGTATGGCTGTATATATTATTGCAGAAGCAGGCGTAAATCATAATGGGAGTTTGGAAAATGCAAAGAAGTTAGTTGATATGGCACAGGAAAGTGGAGCTGATGCAGTCAAATTTCAGACATTTAAAGCAGAAGAGAGCACAGGAATTACTGCAGAAAAGGCAGAGTATCAAAAAAAGAATGATCCAACTCAAGAAACACAATTGGATATGATTAGAAAATTGGAGTTACCATTTTCAGATTTTGCGATTATAAAAGATTATTGTCAGGAAAAAGGAATTGATTTTATCTCAACTCCAGATGGAGAAGCAAGTTTGGAATGTTTAGTTGACTTAGATGTTCCATTGATTAAGGTTGGTTCCACTGAAGTGACTAATTTGTATTTCTTAGAGAAGATTGCAGAGACTATGAAGCCGGTTATTTTGTCGACAGGGATGTCAACGTTGGGCGAAATCGAAAAAGCTTTAGATGTTATGTGGAAAACAGGAAATAACAATATTCAATTAATGCATTGTACAACGGATTATCCAACAAAAATCGATGATGTAAATTTAAGAGCAATGGTCTCTTTGAGAGAAGCATTTCAGGTCTCAGTAGGGTATTCTGATCATACATTAGGCTGTGAAGCGGCAATCTCAGCAGTCGTACTAGGAGCAAGCAGTATTGAAAAGCATATAACTTTAGATAGGGATATGGAAGGACCAGATCATAAGGCTTCAATGCCACCGAGCGAGTTTAAAAATTACGTACAGTCAATCCGAAATACAGAGAGATTATTAGGCGATGGAAGAAAGCGTCCGACTCAAAATGAAATCGAAATCATGAAACAAGTAAGAAGAAGTATTTTGACAAATGAGGTATTGGATAAAGGCACTGTACTAACAAAGGATATGTTTTGTTATAAACGTCCAGGTACAGGTATTGCACCAGAATATGCAGATTTGTTAGTGGGACGTACTCTAAAAAGAGAACTTTCAAAAGAAGAGATTATTACATGGGATGATGTGTAGAGGTAGAAATATGATTATAGATTGTAGCAATTCGATGTGGAATATGTATATTGAGAAAATGCCGAAAGATAAGCGAGACGTATATTTCACAAGTCAATACTATCAGATGGAAGAACTTCAAGAAAATGGACAAGGAAAAATGTTTGTCTATGAGGATGAAGCTGGTAATGTGGGAATATATCCATTTATTCTCAGAAAGATTAATATAGATATAGTTGACGGAGAGTATTACGATATAGAATCAGCCTATGGATATGGTGGACCACTAATTAATTCGGATGATGAAGAATTTGCAACCCTATTTGAAAAAAAATTCTTGGAATTTTGTCAAGATAACAATATTGTTGCAGAATTTGTTCGTTTCCATCCATTATTAGAGAACCATTCAATTTTTAAAGAAAATATATCTGTATTAGAAAACAGAACCACAGTGTGGTTGGATTTAGAAAAGTCAGAAGATGAAATATGGATGAATGAGGTTTCTAGTCAAAATAGAAATACAATTAGAAAATGCATAAAAAATGGTTTGTGCGTAGAAGTTAGCACAGATTATTCAGAGTTTAGACAGATTTATAATGCAACAATGGATAAAGTGTGTGCAGGAGATTTTTACTATTTTGAAGACTCATATTATCAAGATATCAGTAATAGCGAAGACTATACGTTGTTACGAGTTGTTTATCAGGGCGAAACAATCGCGGCTGCAATATTTATCGGATATGAGGATTATTTCCATTATCATTTAGCTGGTAGCAAAAGAGAATTTTTAAAATTATCACCTAATAATATTTTGCTGTGGGAAGCTATTTTACTTGGGAAAAAGCAGGGACGTAAAAAAATGCATTTCGGAGGTGGCTTGACGAATTCAGAAGAGGATACATTGTTCCGATTCAAAAAGAAATATTCATCCACTGTTACTAAGTTTTTCATAGGAAAAAGAGTGCATAATCAAAATGTTTACAATAAACTGATTGAGGAATGGGAAAAACAAAACGGAAGGAAAGCAACTTTATTACTTCAATACAGGGATTTATGTGTATGATAGAAAAAGAAATTGGAAGCAATTTTCATGAAATAATCAATTCTTCAATTAATCGAATTGAAGATAGTAAAAAAATAAAGTTCTTAGATTCGGGTAGAAGTGCTATAAGCATCATTCTGGAGCAAATGAATTGTAAGGATATGAAGGTCTTATTGCCAATATATACGTGTGAAAGCGTGATAAAGCCATTTGTTTCTCGAGGGTGTGAGATCAGATACTATAAAGTAGATGAGAGACTGGAACCAGATAAAGAAGAGTTTAAGAAAATACTTCAAGAATATGATCCTAAATTGGTTTATGTTCATTCGTATTTTGGGTTTGACACACTTAAAAAGATTCGGCATGAAATAAATGAATTGTGCAAAAAAGATACGCTAATAGTAGAAGACATAACGCATAGTATGTTTTCAAAGGTTGAACGTATAAATGCAGATTTCTACCTAGGTAGCCTAAGAAAGTGGTGCTCCTTGCCAGATGGCGGGGTTATAGAAATAGTATCTGAGCGAGCAAATACCTTATTTGATGGGAAAAATATTTTTGAGGAAAATACTTCTTTTTTGGAGACAAGACTTAGAGCACAAAAACAAAAAGAAATGTATTTTAATGGTCGTTCTCAAGGAAAAGATAAGGATTTTATTCAATGGTTTGACAAAAGTGAAGAGATTCTGGAGCAACAAGGAAATATATATACTATGTCAAATTATTCAAGGGAACGTATTGAAAGCATAGAATGGGATGCGTTAAAGAAAAGAAGAAGTGAAAATTATAGATATCTTGTCGATAAGATGGACGAGATTAAGGAAATTGAAGCAATTTTCCCGAATATGAGTCAGGATGTTGTTCCTTTATATTGTCCAGTATATGTGAAAAAAGCAAGAAATGAATTGAGAGTATTTGCGAGAAAAAGAAACATTATGCTGCCAGTTATCTGGCCTATTCCACCAGAGGTTGAACAGATTCTTGGTGATGATAGCAGATGGGTCTATGAACATATATTAGCAATTCCTTGTGATCAAAGGTATACTAGAACTGATATGGAAACAATTATTAGTACAATGAAATTATTTTTTGAAGAGGCATAGAGATGAAAAATATAGCAATTATTCCAGCAAGAAGTGGTTCGAAGGGACTGAAAGATAAAAATATTATAGCTTTAAATGGAAAGCCATTACTAGCATATTCAATAGATGCAGCATATGCAAGTAAACTGTTCGATGAAATAATGGTGTCTACTGATTCAACAGAATATGCTGACATTGCAAAAAAATATGGTGCAAATGTACCATTTTTACGTTCTGAGGAGTTGAGTAATGATACAGCAGGAAGTTGGGATGTTGTGAAGGATGTATTAGAAAAGTACAAGGAATTGGGACAAGAATTTGATACCATTTGCTTATTGCAACCAACTTCACCACTAAGAACAGAGAGAGATATAAAAAATGCTTATCAATTCTTCTACGATAAGCAGGCAGATGCAGTCACATCAGTTTGTGAGGTTGACCATTCACCATTGTGGACAATGGTTCTTCCAGAAGACTGTTCATTGCAGGAATATAATAAGAGTAATTGTGGAAATGCACCACGACAACAATTGGCAACTTACCATCGATTCAATGGAGCAGTATATATTCGCAAGATTGAGTATACATCTTCTGGTGTGGAATTGATTTCTGAAAAAGAATATGCATTTATTATGGATAGGGAAAATTCAGTTGACATTGACACAGAATTGGATTTTAAGATGGCAGAAGTAATGCTTGTAAATAGACTGTAATTTATGCCCAATGAAACCGGCAAGGTTTTTAATTGTGGAGCCATAGAACAGGAATATGGAAAAATATTAATCCAAGAGTTATTGTAAATTTATTCGCAAAATCTTGAATAATAACAAATTAAAGTGTATCATAATACAGATAACAAATTATTTTGTTTAAAGAGGGAAGTATAAAATGGCACGAAAAAGAAGAAGACGTAGAAGGAAACAAATGAAGATTACTCAGTGGTTTAAGAAACTGAGTACGAAACAAAAAGTATTATTGATTTCTGGTATTGCTTTGTTAGTACTGATGCTTGCAGGGGTGATTTATGTGGCAAGTATATTTAACAAATTGAATACAGAAGAAATCAAGGAAGATGAGATTTTTATCAATGATGATTTGCAAAATGTAGGTGTTGGTTATACCAATTTTGTTCTCTTTGGTGGAGATTCAAGAAGTGGGGAAGTTACAAAGAACCTAAATACCGACACCATTATCATTGTAAGTTTAAATAACGAAACAAAAGAAGTAAAGATGGTTTCAGTATACCGTGACACTTTACTTGATTTGACAAACGGCAAGATTAAAAAGTGTAACAGTGCATACAACATTGGCGGTGCAAAACAAGCAATTAACATGCTGAACATGAACTTGGATTTAGATATCAAGAAGTATGTTACGGTAGACTTCAGTGCAGTGGTTGACCTTGTAGATATGGTTGGCGGTATTGAAATCGACGTAAGTGAAAAGGAATACAAAGAGGTCAACAAGTATATTGACGAAACTGGTCGTGTTGCAGGTAAGAAAGCAAAGCATTTAACACATGCCGGTCTGCAGACCTTAGATGGTGTACAAGCCACCACATATTCACGTATTCGTAAAAATGTAGGAAATGATTATGCAAGAACCGAAAGACAACGTTTGGTTATTCAGAAGGTTGTAGAAAAGGCGATGAAGTCGAACCTTTCAACCATTAATAAGATTATTGATGAATTGTTCCCAAGAATTTCAACCAACTTTACAATGACGGAAATCTTGTCATATGCAAAGGACTTTAAGAAATACAAATTTGGTGAAACATCCGGTTTCCCATTTAAAAAGGGAAGCGGAAAGATTCCGGGAAAAGGGGATAGTGTATTCCCAATTACGTTAAAGAGTAACGTATCGGAATTGCATGCATTTTTATTTGGAACAGAAGATTATCAACCATCTTCAAAGGTTGTAGAAATCAGTGGTGAGATTGCTTATATTGTGGGCAATAGAAAACCGGACAAGGATACTTCAAATACCGGAAATGGTAATAACGGTAATACTAGTACAAATGATGAGCCGGATGTAGAAAATCCGGAGAATCCAGAGAATCCAGAAAATCCGGAGAACCCGGAAAGTCCGGAGAATCCAGAAAATCCGGAGAATCCAGAAAATCCGGAGAATCCAGAGAATCCAGAGAATCCAGAAAATCCGGAGAACCCGGAAAATCCGGAGAATCCAGAGAATCCGGAGAACCCAGAAAATCCGGAGAATCCAGAGAATCCGGACACACCAACCACAACACCAACAACTCCTACCACACCAGAAAATCCAAGTGGTGGAAATGGAGATAGTAACAATGGCGGAACACCAACTCCATAATTTGTAATATAAGCGCAGTAGTTTTTTAATGGCTACTGCGCTAAATTTATATAAAATACCATTGTCTGTGGTTCGCGTATGCGTTAAAATAGGTGTGGAAGCTTTTATAGATTTCAATTCGGAAAGTCGAGGCAGTGATTTATATTATGGCAGATAAATTTTTAGATTCCAAAGAAATGGAACAATTGAAGGAGGAAATTAAGATGACAAGATTAGGTAAGATGTTATATGATGATGGTGCCAGTATGAAACTGAAAGAACTAGTGGCGAAGAAGATAAAAAAAGGTTTTACAGTTCCCGAGATAGCAGCATTGTTTGAGGAAGATAAAGCGGTAATTGAAGAAATAGCGAAAAACATATAAATAATCAGGGGAGATTCATATGAAACAGGGGAGAAGTTTAAAAGAGGCCAAGGCTGAAAGAGCAGCAAAGAAGAGAAGAGCAAGACGACGCAGAAGAGTGATTGTTTTGTTGGTTGAACTTTTTGTTTTATTCACGCTTCTTGGGGTTGGATATGTAATGTCCAAATATGGAAAGTTCCAACTTAACATGTTTGGGGATGGAGATATAGTGAAAAATGAGGGTGTAGAGAAGAAGGGCTATACAACAATTGCGTTGTTTGGAGGCGATTCCAGAGAAGGAGAGTTGGAAGCCGGCACCCATGCAGATACGATTATGATTGTCAGCATTGACAATGAAACCAAGGAAGTAAAGTTGGTGTCTGTATATCGAGACTTGATTGTAAAACGCCCAGATGGGAAATTAGGCAAGGCAAACAGCTCTTATTTCCTAGGTGGACCAAAGCAGGCAATTAATATGTTGAATCAGAACTTCGACTTAGATATAGAAGATTATGTAACCGTGGATTTCACCGCTATGGCAGATGTGGTGGACAAGCTTGGTGGCATTGAAATTGACGTGACCGATGCGGAAGCTCAAGAGATGAACAATTACATCGGAGAAACTGCGGATGTAACGGGAAAGAAAGCAAAGCGTGTGAAAGGCGGTCTTCAGACCTTAGATGGTGTACAAGCCGTAACTTATTCTCGCATTCGTAAAAACGTTGGTGGTGACTATGCCAGAACCGAGCGTCAAAGAATTGTGATACAGAAGTTAGCTGAGAAGGTGAAGGATACAGATTTGTCAACCATAAATGATTTGATTGACACCGTATTCTCTCAGATTTCCACCAGTTTTTCTTTGAAAGAACTTATTAGTCTGGCAACTGGCGTGTTCCAGTATGAACTGGGCGAGACGAAAGGATATGCATTTGAATACGCAGATGGAAATGTCAAAGGCATAGGCAGTGTAGTAGTACCTTTGGGCGTGGCCCAAAATGTGGAAGAAATGCATGCATTTTTATACCCGAAAGCAGAGTATTCTGTATCTGAGACGGTACAGGCGATTGCACAGGAAATTGAAAGTGCCACAGGTTATACAAGAGAAGATTATCACTAGACAACTAATTCAAAATCATGTACAATTAACTAATAATGTCAAAAGAAGAAGAAAGAGGAAGCGGATATGAAAATGATGAAAAAATTAGCAACAATTTTGTTAGCTATTTGTTTGGTAGTACCTTGTTTTTCAATGGTATCATTTGCGGCAAATGGAGCAATACAGTTTACAGACCCAACTACTAAAGTGGGTGAGACTTTAGAGGTAATTGGTAAAGTAAAGAGAACGGATAATA
>JAEIGA010003627.1_pt1 | contig 24117 bp, 39 predicted proteins | sample 9270691 | NCBI WGS metagenome assembly JAEIGA01 (sample SAMN17057246, study PRJNA624740) | gut metagenome | biome: biome; isolation source: fecal sample | host: Bos grunniens | place: China: Xizang | collected 2019 | reverse complement strand
GAAGTCATGCCTTTCATCGAAGGTTTAATTTGTATCCATGCTGTACCAAGATTTGTTCCGGCCATGCTTGCCTTTCGGTTAGTTGTTATAACCGCATTTGCCGCAAGCGTGGCGTACTATGTTATAATAATTATATCATAAATGAGAAATAAACATGAATAAACAAATAATATTCCTTGACTATGGCAATAAGCTCATTATCCCGGTATATGGCGAGCAATATGGCCAATCCCATAGCCAAAAAACCTTAAAAAAGCTTTACAAAAAATATGGCGAGAAAGTTATCGAGTTCTCGCTAGTCCCCCAAGACGATTACCAAAAAGATAAAGGTTGGCCATTTGAACCATTTGCTAATGTTTTGCCTGCGGATGAGTTCACCGTTTCAAAGAAATCATGGCTCGGTTATATTTCGCCATTTGAACCGGAATTTAGAGACAAAGAGCATTTGGATCGTCAAGAATACGTCGACAAAGTAGTAAAGCTCACTAAAATAGCACCGGTGATCATAAAGGGCAAAATAATCAAAGAAGAAGAACAGTTTTCGCTATTGTTGTTTGCTTCCCATCGAGTAATTGACGATTACCTAGAGAAACTTAGCTAGCCAGCCCGGTTGCCTTTTGAGTGCGGCCGTTGTTCTACTATCACTTGCCACAATTCTAAATGACGTACGACTTCTTCGGCTGTTCGTATCTACCCTGCGTATCTCAAATTTGCCTTCAAAACCAAAGGTCTGCAAAAACTCAGCCTTGACTTGCCCAAGCTTTTGTAGCATTATTTGTTGCTCAAGGTTGGCAATTGGCTGGCCTTTCATTATTTCCCTTAGGCCCGGCTCGTTGTAATAAATCCCTATATTATGCATTTTTATCCTTTATCTGGTTATTTCGTTTTTCAAATATTTCTGCTAAATCAGCCTGCTCTAGTTTGGCTTCTTCACGTTTTTGCTTCTTAGCTTCTTTTTTGGCCTTTTCCACATAGTCTGGCTGCATTTGTTTTGGTGGTTTAGCTTTTGCTGCGCCCTTTTTGCGGTTGGCATTTGCGTAAAGCACCGCCAGTGAATCAATTGACATTAAAATCTGCGATTGCATTTCCCTGTCCCAGTTCCAATCCCTAAATGGCGAATATTTGCGCACAAAACGCGAACTGGCCGGCAAATTCATCAATAACCGTGCGTATCTTCGAAATGGCATCGTAGAGACGTCCAACGTGTAAAATTGTTGGAAATCTGCTTCTATTATTTCGAAGTCTGCCAGGAACGCTTCTGCGCACGGTTGCCAACTTTTGGGAATAGGCTACTAATCTTGAGAATTATCTCGGACAAAGCTTTAGAAGAGAAGTGGCCGGTTTCCTTGATGATGTGCTCTTTGGTATCTTCAAACACTTTTTCACCGCCGACTAAAGCGAAATACATAGAAATTAGCTCGGCCATGTCGCTTTCTTTTTCTGCCTTAGCTAAATCTAGGGCAAAATCAAAATCGTCTGCCAATTCTTCGTTAAATTCAACTTCGTACCCTTCCCAAAGTTCTATTGTTTTTGCCATAATAGCCTCCTTATAAGAATAATCCGCATATTCACCGGAAGCGTGCCGTAACTAATATTACTTTTATTCTACCACAAAAAACCGCCCGTGGAGTAGGCGGTTCTTCGCATAGGAGGAAACTATGACTCACTCTCCGGCGCGGTCCAAAAGTCATCATGGTAGACTTTTTTACCTGTTAAAGCCTTCGAGTCAAATTTGAATGCAGTAATAGTTACTGGGAAAGTAACTGGATCACTGTTGTTGTAGGTCTGATCGCCAGAACGGTCAGAGATTTGGCAATCGCCATAGACAATCCTGTGGAATCGTGGGTTAGCGCTACCATTGTTTTGGATAGTTTCAACTACACAAACAATATGTGGTAGTGGTTCGCCAGTGGTTGCCGACTTGATTGAACCGTCTACGCCAATCGTTACATTTGAAGAACCCCGGACTGTTTGGAGTGCAGCCGGCCTAATGGTCTCTAACAAATTGTAAGTCACGGTCTCGGTATAATCAGTTTGGCTAACCATTACGATATCTTTGCCCCATGCCTTGATAGTGTCGGTTTCTTCGCTAGTCGTCATCGTTACGCCATCTTCGGTGATATAACCTAAATTGACAAATGACGCCGACAAAGCCGTGCTACCATCCGTTGGAAGCGTTGTACCCGCAGGAGCCACATAGATTGCTCCGCCAGTTTTTGGCAGACCAATTGTGATATTACCTTTGTCGTTCATCTTTCGTTCCTTGATTAAAGTTAATTGTTGTCTGGCATGGTGTAAGTAATGCTAGGACACCATGCCAGATTATTGACTAAGATTCGCTTTCGTCACCAGTGGAAACTACGGCAAAAGCGGTTGGATCAAGTACGCGGAAGCCGAACTTAAGTTCCATACGGATACAAACTTGGTTGACATTCTGAAGGTCAGCCGCACCGCCATCAGGATTACCATATTCAATGACTTTCCAATCAGCAGCACCAGCAAAACCAAGGTATAGTTTGCTCCAGTCACCAAGAATGAGCTCAGTACCTTTAGCAGCAACTTCTGGAGTAGAAGCGGCACGTTTGCCAGCGATAGTCCCGCCGGTTAAACCAAATACGCCAAGGCCAGGATATTTCTTTTCATAGCCTTCGGTAATGGTTGCAAGTTTAGCAGCTGCACTTGGGGCGATAGCAACACCAGTAATGTCTTGGCCATCAAGAGCCGCAACAGCAGTGGTGAAGTCAGTATCAATGTTAGCAGCCGTAGTACCAGTTGCTGGAACCGCAATGCTTGAACCAGCTTTAGTCAAGTAATCGCTGAGCTGAGTATCAAGAGTGTTAGTATTTGGATCAAGACCATGAAGAACCACGGTATCGATGTCGCGTGGAAGGCTCTTGCGAGTCCAGTCAGCGACCAAGCGAGAAACAAAATCACCTTGTCTTTCGCGATCCCACATCATGAATTCATCGGTAACTCTCTGCGAGTAAACCAATTTTACAGTCGTGAATGGTTTTGCGACAACCTGGCGTCCATTGTCAGGCTTTGCGCCACCTTCGTGCACTAAAGCACCTTTTGCACGTCCGCTCATTACTAGCGGCACATTTTGTCCTACGTTGATAGAAGGAGTCTCATCGATAAGTGACAAAACAGCACCACGGGCTTCGCCTTCGGTAAATATTTTGTCAATAGCGGTAGAGATATCAAGAGAATGCAGATCTGTAACTGCCATAATAAATCTCCCTTAAAATTAAGTTTGCTATATTTCGACCACAATACCGGTCTTTTCTTGCAACTTACTCACAGGAGTGGTGGTTTCTTTTTCCATGGCCACTACGCCATTAGAACCGAAACTCGCTTTAAGGGTATCAGCTTTCGCCCGCATATCTTCGTCAGTACCATCACCGAGAAATTGCTCGGTTTCCGGCTTAAAACCATACTCAGCGGCAATAGTTTTTCGACGTAATGCGATATCAAGCTTTCTAGCCTTAGACTCTGACTCTTCCAGCTTGACTTTGTATTCTTGCTCTAATTCTTGTCTAGCTTCACTTTTGATAGTTTCGAGTGCACTGCTGCGTGCCTCATCTTCAATCTCGGCGCGGATTTTTTCCTTAGCCTTGGCAAGTTTAGACGATACAATATCGCTGGACTTTTGACGGAATAGTTCATCGACATCATTGTCTGCTTCAACGTACTCCCCATTGTCATTCTGCTTGTAAAAAGTCGCCATACCTTTTTCCTCCGTAAAAGTTTAACGTTAACATTATTGTAGCATTTTTCCACATGGTTTTCAACAAGTTTTTCCACATAGTTTTCCACAACCATGGTACAATAAAAATATACCTTCCAACAGAGAAAGGGGGTGAACTTTATCTACTGGGAGTGGCGATTGTCACTCCCTTTTAATATCAAAAAACCGCCTCGCAGTTGAGAACGGTTTTTTGTGTCTCTGTTGTCGCCATGTGGCGAAAGTTAGGACTCTATTGAGATTATAGCATACTTGTGGCTGAATTGATTACGTTATCAATTTCTTCGCTAGTTAATCCTAGATTACGCCACAATGAGCGTGAGCGTACAATTTCCGGCGCTTTGTCGGCCAGTTTCATTAAGCCGTCGCCGAATTTCCCCACGTCTTGTCTATACACAGACAAGAATACCGGCTTAGTGGCTTCAATTTTGTTTCTTAAATTGTCATCTATGTTGCGGACATTGTTTTCATACATCCACAAAGTCACGGCAAAATACTTTAATTGCTCGGCAAGTTCGTTTTCCCAAGCCAAAATGTCGTCCCTTAAGTCGTCATTGATGATTTCTAGCGCTTCTGTGGATTGTGGAGCATCTGAGCTAATACCAAGGTTGACCAAGCTAAGTTTAGTATCCGAACAGAAGTTGCGTGCAGCCGTCAGGATAGTATCTGTGAATGGGGCCATGGCGTGCTGGGCGAATTGTCCCACTTGCGGGATTTGGCCGTTCTCGTTTGGCCCAATCTTTAACACATCGCCAGTTTGGCTTTCAATATTCTCAACCGGCGTTTCATTATCGACACCAAGCAATAGGTCCACTTTGGTATTGTAATGATAAGCAGCTATCATAGCCTGGCGAACTGTGCGTGATGCGTCAATGATTGCGCTTCTAGCGGCTTTTGTGAGTACAGACTGCCCGAATGGTCGCTTTGCGGTGGACTTATGCGTTAGAAGCCCCATTAAAGGCCTTCCAGTGCCATTTATAGCCATAGTTATAGTTTCTTCGCCATTTAGGCCACGTTCGTGCGCAATTGTACGATCCGGCAAGTATTCCACAAAAGCGTCTGGACGGTACTGGCTGCCAAACCTATTTTTGCGCGTCATGGTCTTAAATACGGCCACACCATCTCTTAGGTTTTGATCATACCAGCTAAATGTCCCAGTTGCTTCTTCAGCCGTAAATGGGAACACTCTATCGCCATTAAGCGCTAAGAATCCACATCCACATACCAATACGTCGTCTTTTATTTTGTCAAAAGCTTCTTTAACCTTGTATTTGGCAAAAATTTTATTCAATCCTAGGGTGTCGTTTTCAAATCTATCAAATTTTGTTTTATTGGCTCTAATCTCAACTGCTCGTCGGCCCCAACCAACCTGTTGCTTTGGGATTTTCTTTGACATCTTCCCTTTAGAGAAATCATTGTATTCATAATCGCCAAAATAAAATGAATATTTAGTTTTTGAGCAGTTCAATTTGCTTCTTATTGCGTCCCAGTCCATTATCTAACTCCTCTCAATATTGCAGTCCCCAGTCTGCCTGATACAGAGCCAAGACCAAGCAATTTTAATTCTTTATCTTTGAAGAATAATGTCGACGATACGTTCCCTGAGAAGCTCATTGACTCGGAATATGGCGTGGCACTCTGCGACCATTGCGAAGCGTCGGGCATCATATCAATTGGCGACGCTAAAGAACGCTGCACTGAAGAAATAACCACGGTTTTGACATTTGCTTCAAAAACTCCGGTTGGATCAGCATTTATTTCATCATCTAAATCTTTGCTGTTATTATAAGCAACCTGGCGCAAATAATTACTGGCCTGAAGTAGTAATACTTGGGCCCGCGCTTCTTCGTCCGAAGTGAGCGGTTTCCAGGCGCTTTCTAAGTCAGCGACAGTCGCAAAACTATTCTGACTTGGTTTTTGCATTGCCATTCTTCTTTACTCCTTTCTTCGCTTTTTTGACAGTTTTCTTTTTCTCAGCCTTCTGTGGCTTTGGCTTTTCGATTTCATACTCAACCTTAGGCTCGCCAACCTTGATGTCATCATCTTTGACTTCTTCAAAGATATTTTTTGCGTAAAGTGAGTTTTCTAGCACTTCATGCACTTGTCCAGTGAATTTGTTGCGAATTTTCATATTGGCTCCTTTCCTTATAATGCTATTATTCGCTCCGCTATTGCGTACCTATTCCAGTTTGTCGGCGTATTGCCTTCCATTTGGGGTGTAGTAGTCCCGACAACGTGCCATTCGTACCCTGCATAAGATACAAAAGAGCCGTCGACAACATGATCGTCAATTTTTGGTAAATGAATCAAAATCTGTGGCCTAATAGCATTTGGCGTCCCGTTATTAGCAACTAGGCAATTTTCAATCGTGAACGTCTCAAACCCGTTCACAGTCGGATGATTTTTGAATGTAACGCTTGTCCCAATCATTCTTCTACCTTTCTATAATTTGTTAATATCCCATTACGCGAGTTATATCCGTCGACAATAAATAGGCAATCGCAGTTATCATGTCTAGCGAATAATTCCCCATCTGGGTAAGTGAACGTACCGGCGCGATCAATACACCAAGTGCAAGTCTCACCTACAACCCGGCGAGTGAGCGTCGGAACCTTGCCAAGAGATATGCCGTTTTCAAAAGCTTCGTATTGCGCATCACCTAACACTGAATCAAAGAATTCTTTTACAATAGCGTCATTTTTGCGGCCTAAGTTGTCATTTTGTACTAACTTGGTAGCCAAGCGCTGAATTTGGTTGTCTGGATTTGTAAAGCCGGTGGTTCCGATTGCCGTGCTATCAAATAGCTCACTGTTATCAACAAACATTTTGCTGTAAAACTCACGGCCAACAATGCTAAAGGCTCGGGCCAAGCGTGCACGTTTATCCGCCGGTGTAATATTGAGTCCAAGTATGTAATTCACAACTTCAATCATTTGAGCGCCTATATCGGTGGCTGTTTGTGAGAAATTCATGATTTGCTCCTAACAAAGCCCCATCGGCCAAGCTCAGTTAAAACACCACCAACCATGTTGCTAATCTTTTCATCTTCTTCAACGGTTGGCTGGTCAAAAGCCGCGTCCGGCATTGCTTTTAATTGCTCAATTTCGCTGGAAGCCTTAGAAACTGACCAATTATCGGTATCAGAAAGTTTAACTCCCTTTCGTCCGGCTAAGTCTGCAAGATAGTCACGCTGGTTTTCGGTCATATTTGCTCCGATTAGTTTACTAACCGCATTTAGGACCGGAAGCGTGCCGTATTACTGATTTTATTATAACACAAAAAGCGTCAACACCAGTTTTTGACAAAATCCGTTTTTATTGTTTCATGTAATTGTACCCACTACCACGCGGCCGGCGGGGGTGAGTACCCCATATAACCACTCCCCCCCTCTCTTAAAAAGGTTCCCAAAACGTTTTTATGATAAAATTATTTTTGAAATGACAAAACCAAGAACCAAAGGCGCTCGACAAGATCCGCGAAAGATAAACGCCGCTCTGCGCTCTTCTCTTCGCAAGCGAGTAATAGCAACGTATGATATATGCGCAATTTGTGGCCGGGAAGTTGACAAGACACTCCCCTACCTTGATCCACTAGCTCCCGAAGTGGACGAGATAATCCCGGTTTCAAGGGGTGGTTCTCCATATGACTGGGATAATCTACAATTAGTACACCGGATATGTAACCAGCGCAAAGGCAACAAAATGGCCGGGGATATTGACTTGAAGAAGATTGAGAACCCTACCCCCATATCAAGAGCGTGGTGATTATTTGTCTTCAGACCGAAGTGCCTTCACTAAAGCAACAATTATAGATAATACGCCGGCTGCTATCAATACAATACCAATCACGACTATTGGTGTTGTTGCACCAAGCTCATGAAACAAACCATAGGTTTTAACTCTTTGCCAATCCACTTTTGAAATAACTGTCTCGATAAATATTAAAGCTCCGGTGATTGATAAACCACTGCCAGCAATTGATAAAACTAAATATTTCATCATAATGTCCTTTTTAAGTTACTTTCATTATACAACAAAATAACCCCTACATGGTTAATTATAAATTACTCAATATATCGTGCCACTTTTGATTGTTTTCTTCTATTGAACCACCGCTTGCCACCTTCTTTGGGAATACTTTTTGGCCCCAAAAGGCAAAAGTAGCGGCATCCATAGCGGCCGTTGATAGGTTCTTTGACATTGATTCCCAACCAAAACCACCGTATCGTCCCATTTGGCGCATTTTGGTGACTCGGACAGTTTGGTTGAGTAATGGCTGGTTATAATGGCTTAATTCGCCTTTTTCAATAGCGTCATAAATAAATTGATGAGCGGCAACAATTTCTTTCATGTTTGGTTGAATAATCTTCTTGTTTGGTATTCCGGCACGGGTTAATTCTTCAAATAGAATAGCTTGCCCGGTTGCTCCATCAATTATGATTTTAGCGGCATCTCGCCAACGTTCTATTAGCCATTTAGATAATTTGGCCCAACCTTCGCTCATTGGACGCTGCATAATAATTTCAATGTGGATTTTGCCATTTTTTAGCGGTAAAGCGCCCACTAATGAATAATCAGAACGGTCTGGGCTAAATTTCACGGCATAAACCGGCCTATAACTTTCATCGAAATCAGGTTTTTCAGTATAAAGTGCATCCCAAGTCTTTTGTTGGATGGCACGCTTGTCTTCAACGCCACTCCACCAGCCTAGTCGCATTCGATTAAAATTATCACTAGACAAGCTAGTTGATTCAGCTTCGACGGCACTAGGTAATAAAAACTCGCCAAGGCTAGGGTTGGTTTGGTACCAAGCTTCTCGGTCGTCTCTATCGGTTAATCTTTCCACACTCCATTCTGTCCAAGCGCCAGGGGCACCGGATAATAATTGTTTCCTATTTCTTGCAAATACTTCGCCAACTGTGGTGGCCATTGGTGGTGTCCCTGCATAAATGACTTGTGGATTGCCTGATTTGGCTGCTGAGATGGTTGGCATGAGTGTAGCTTCGTGATCGTCGGTCATGTCGGCCGCTTCGTCACAAATTAGCTCATCATTTGTGGTACCAAGCCCGCCCATTCTTGTTCTGGTAGTAAAAGTGTATATTGAGCCATTTACAAACTCCATAAAGGCATAATTTCTCGGTTTATTGCGAAAGCGTGGTGTCAAAAGATTGAATATCTCTTCATAGGGGTTCTCATAAAAGAAATCTTGAATCCGGCGCTTTACTACATCAGCCGTTTGTTGCTGCTGAGCGGTAAAAAGCCCGATCGCTTTCCTGAATATAATGCCATAGATAATTCGGGCCACTATAATCTCAGTTTTACCGTTCTGACGGGGGACGCTTAATCCGCAACGTAAATTCACAAAGTTTCCCTTGTCGTCTTCGGCTAGCCAACGTCTAAGCACCAGACGTTGCCAAGGCAAGAGTTTTGTACCATATTCATCTAATAGCTCAAATAAAAGCTCAGCTTTGTCGGTATTGCCCGGCTGGTATAGATCCAGACGGGGGGTTTGGTTAGCTTTTAGCATCTTTCGTCTTCCCGGACGGTACTTTACCCGTCTTTTTCTTTACACTGGCCTTAGAAGCCGTTTTAGGGGGCTGTTTTTTAACAGTTTTCTTTGATTTTGTCAATTTTTGCTCCTTTTTGGCAGGTATTTCAGCTTTTTTCAAAACTTGCTCCAAAACCGTGCCTTTTTTCGGCTTGCGAGACCTTATCTCGCGTAATTCCTTTCTAAAAATGTTGATATTCTGCGTTAATCTCGCCACTTCTTGCTGGCTAATGTTTGAAGTATTGAGCTGAGTAACATTTTCACGAATCAAAGCCTCATAAAATGCCTCGTCATCATCACCAACCGCTATCTGCATAATATCTGCCTCAGATTTGGCCTTGAGCCGGGCCGAGTAGAGCTTGTCCATCTTAGATGGGTTCTGTATAATCTCGATCCAGCGGCTAGCGGCCGCGAAACCTTCTACCGGTAATACTTCAGACAAATATTTTTTCGATTCAAGAAGTTCCTTGGTTGGTACTTTGCGAAAATAGTCCAAAAAGTCATCATAAGTATATGTATCCAGTTGTTTCTTTGTTAGATCTATCATATAAATGACTTCTCCAATAAGCTCATACCATACTCGGTATGCTTATTAAAATTCTTATCATCAAACTTTAAGTCAGATATATTACTCATTCTTCACCTCCTAAATTCAATTCTCTGATAATTTTGTAATAGCAATTATTACACAAATAAATCTTCTTCTCGTTTTGCCAATTGTCTAACTTTACTGTTATTCTTTTTCGACTATCATGCAATTCGCATCTATTACATAACGGAGTTCTCATTCTTCACCTCCTGAAAATAGCAAGTCTAGGTCTTTTTTCATTTCTTTTTTATCATCGTCATATATGCCCTCGCTATCAGTATTTGTGCAAATTGATACTCATCAAACCTAAACCCTTTATCTTTCAGCCGTTTCCAAGCGAGAAGCTTATTATAGAAATCTTGGCACTCGTTTGTGTCTTCAAAATGAATCACTAGCTCATTATCGTTAGAAGGATAAACTACCTCTGGTTCGTCTATATATTCCCAATGATAACCTCCGAGCGTCTTTCTGCCGTAACCACCCTTGAGCACGCTACTAAGCGAGCCAACACTCAAACTATTCTCATCGGCAGCCGCACTAATACTCTCATATATCGTGTCAGTTTCTATACATCTAACTGCTTTACGAGTTGGAGAGGTATATTTTAGGACATCATATTTATGCCTTGTATTCTCTTGAGCTGTTACCCATTCTAAGTTTTCTTTGCAATTATTGAGGGGATTCCCATCAATATGATTGACTTGGGGTTTATTCTCTGGGTTATCGATAAAGGCTTCTGCGACTAACCTATGTACTTGAAAATGCGTCGTTTTGCCATTCTTACACAAAGTTACTAAGGCATATCCTCTATCTGATATATTGGGCAATATGATAACTTCTTCTTTGTGGGCAAACTTGCGAGGAAAGCTTTTAACTCTTCCCTTATCGCTAACTTGGTATAGCCCAACATATCCTTTGATATGATTCCAGTGTTCCATTATATCTCCTCTCTTCCAAATAGTAGCTCTAATTCTTGTTCAATGCCATCTAGATTCACTGCATCACAATAAATCTCAAACTCTCCCACTAGCCCTCTGTCAGCACTGCCCCACCCATTAAACTTGAGCCCTCTCTTACGCAGGTTTGCTAGTGCCTTGAGCTTTTCCACAGCTTTCTCGGCTTCTTCTTTGGTTTCAAAGTAGTTACCGATTTCTCTATTTTTTTCAAAATTATCATCAACTTCACTAGTAGCGTGATGCACATTACCTTCATTATCTAACCACCAAATATCGCCTTTCGGTTCTTCGTAATCTTCCCACTCTTCATTAAGTTCGGCGAGAGAATTATAATCGGCTAATACTAAATTACCACAGACAGTATCACCATTTTCAGTAGACAACACAGAATAGCTTTCTCTATTTGGATTTATATTGAGAACTAGATTACCTATCTCCCCAGTTTTCTTATTTCTTAGTTTCATTGTTACTCCTTTCTTATCCCCATGATATAGAACGCCACCTGTCTATACATCAATTTAATAATCGCACCTAGGCCACTGAATCCGTGACACCTAAGATATGTTATTATGTTTAATAAATTAAAGTTCTTTAGTGCTTGCGCAAACTCAAGCGCTAACTATTGCTGTGACGCTCTATACTATGGGGACAACCTAACTCCTTTCAAATCTACTTTTTTTATCAAACCGGGATTTCAGAAACCGACCAATTTCGCCATCCCTAAAACTATCATCAGATGTAGACACAAAATCCCAGAAATTCTCAACTTCGCTTAATCTGCTGAATTTCACAATTTTAATTTTCATATCATGTTTGGATTCACCGCCAATCTTCCAATAATTACCGTATAAGCTCCTAAAGGCTGGTGTGTTTGGGAATTTATCCAGAATCTCAAGAGCTTTTTTACGGTTAATTAGCATTGGCTTGTGGACTTCGTAATTTAGTGTGTCTAGCCCATGCCTTTCAAGTTCTGCGGCCGCTTCTCGGAGTCTTAACGTATAATCATCGGCTGTTCCATTTCTTTTTTCAATTCTTTCTACATAAGGTATGAGTTTACCGTTAAGCTGTGGGGGAATGCTCTCGTCAATTTCTTTTAAGATAAAGAAATCATCGTTAAACAGCCAAAAATCGTCCGTGATCTCATTATTCATGCATACTTGGCGCAACATATTACGGACCTTTTCCCACTTATTTAATCCCAATTGAGCGACTCTAACCTTTCTATCCGGTTTTAAGTTCGTTGGGCATCCGCCATAAAACCATACATTCCTGTACTTAAAATTAGCTTCCACAGATCTAAGAGAATATACCAACTCGTCATTGTCCGGTGCATCTTTTACCAGATACACAATATCATATCGCCCAAGTTCACCCCGGTCTGCACCATATTTCTTAAATAGCTTTGATTTTCTATGCTCATTTATAGCCGTGTTGGCCCATTCTATCTTCTTTTCGTCTGTTTGCTGATAAGCGATAGCCAACATTTCTTGATCAAGCTTCAATATGCGGTCAAGCGTTAAATGCCCCCTGCATAATGAATTGGTGTCTTCCAAACAATGAATCACGGTTGGCAATTCTGCATGATATAAACCACCATTAGCCAAGATGCACTCCATGTTAAACACCGTATCTTCACCAAACTGCATCCCCGGCCTGAACCGAATATTGTGGTCTTTTAAGAAACTAGCCTTATAGAGTTTATTCCATACCATTACCCAATATTTTGGTATATAGGTCAAGTCATAAAACTTCTCTGATGCTGTGTAGGGATATTGAAGCCTGGCAATATAATCTTCAAGATGACGAATTCTAAATTGGCCAAATTGAATGATATTTTCGCCCCGTTTGGCAGCTTTAGCCATCGTTTCAGCCGCCTGCGGAATCAAAACATCGTCAGCATCTAGAAAAGTGATATAATCACCGCTAGCCCGGTCAACCCCCAAATTCCGGGCTTCGCTTACCCCCCTGTTTTGTGTGCAATGTAAATCCCAACCATATTTCTCACAATACTCAGCGCAAATTTTAGTAGATCCGTCTGTGGAGCCATCATCTACCACTATCACTTGGAACTGATTACTAGTTTGCTGAGCAATACTATCAAAACATCGTTTCAAAAATGTTGCTTTATTGTAGACCGGTACAATCAGGCTAATAGACATTTTTTCTGCGCTTCCCTTCGCCGTTTTTAACGCCTTTTCTTGATCCTTTTCTTCCGCCAATACCTGCCACCATCCGAGCTCGTTCTGGACCGGTCAGACCATCTTTGCCTACTTTTAATGATGCAAAGCCCCCCATTGTGCTTATACTGCCGCCCATTCTACCAATGTCGGCGTAGAAACTTGGCCCATATTTCTTTAGATTTGTTTCCCGTGCCTTTATGCCACCTGCTCTAGTCCCTGCCATTATTTGTTCTCCTCCGGGTGTAAGATAAACTCGGTATCTTTTACCACGTCTTCATCTGTTTTAATACCTTTTAATTTCTGGAATGCGTTAAATATGCATTCCATCGCCCCAATTGCCTTGTTATAATCAGCTTTTGAGTCAAGCTCAGCCACAAAATCGGCCAGAATGTCAAATCTTGTTTTTACCGGTTCTTCTTCAAAGAATACCGGTGTTTTCTTTCTTCTAAAAAATGTCATTGTCCTCCTTTTTACCTAAATAATCATCGATAATCTCAATTGCTTCGTTAAAGCCTACGGCGAAACAAGCTTTGTAGCCCCTAAATTCTAGCCGATCCAATACATCGTATTGCTCGGCAATATGGTCATTGGCCCATTCACCGTTCTTTTTTTTGAGCCGGGTGCCTTCTTTCTTTAATTCCAGAAATAGCCCGTGCCATTCATTTTTCCAGCTCCCATCAATGCAGCGGGGGCTAGGTTCGGCTATAAACAAATCCGGCCAGCCACGACGACCGCCGGATTGTAGCTTTTGCATTCGTGCTTGCCTGGGCGATAGTTTAATCCCGGATCCAAAATCCGGCTTAAACATTACGTCCGGATACTGCAATTTGAGATACATTGCCACATTGGCCTGTAATTCTGCTTCACTCATGCTTAAACCCTTCCCAAATTTGGCTCTCAAAGCAATTTTTGCCGTCTAGGAGCCGTTTTTCCTTTAATTCCTTAAGTCTAGTCATTTCAAGGCTTACATCGCGCCTAGTGGCCGTTTCTTCGAGCCAAGCAATGGCTTTCTGTGCTTGTTCGTTTGTCATTTCCCACCGGATCCAACTATATATTCGGTATAGCTGGGCGTCTGTGGGTTTATCGCTCCACGCCATTTTCGCCCCCCATAGTTAATTGAACTCGGCGGGCCGTGAAATCGCCTTTTACGATCGCCGCCTGTTTCTCTGATAAGTGAAGCTCGTTCCAATACTTAGTCAATTCTTCAACACTTCTAATCTCTTGGAGCTTCTCCCGGACCTGCTTAAAATCCACTTTAGCCCGGTAGACTTTACCGGTTGGCTCTGGTGCGCCTTTTGTCTTTTCTAATTTGGCATCATCATCGCAAGCTAAGCCAAGTGCCATTTGGGCGGTGTATCGCCTGGCATAGGTTAGACCGGAGCCCATCGCCTGCGCTGCGTTCATGCCTTTCATCTCGGGTACCACTACCGGTGCCCCTTGGTGCCACTGTTTATCTTCCCCAATCCAACCCATATACAGTTCTCCATCTACAACTTTGGTTTCCATGATTGGGAGTTCAAATCCTTGTTTCGCTATATCAGCAAGTGAAGCGTAGTTGTATCCATACGCTTCCGACTCGCTTTTTACAACCTGTTTCTTTTCGGTTGTCATGTTTACCTCCTTAATTGCCGCGCCACATCCGTGTCTTTGGCGTCAAATTTACTTCGATATATTCGTCTTGATCTAGTTCTCCACACATTCCTACTAAAAAGACCAAACCTACCACAGCCAAAATAATCAAAATTTTCTTCATTTTTGCCTCCTTTTTGTTTTTTGAAACATGATTGTTAGCTATCCAAGGCTGGGGGGCTGGACATTACGAAACCAGAAATTAAACGAGGTTTCCCCCCAGCATTGGACAGCTAACGCGCACCTAAATTGTTAAAATACCCAAAATTGGATTTGGCAATTAAAATAACCATTAGAGAGCTAATGGTTGTCTAACAGATATGTACCCCTTAAGATACAATATGCATTGTGCGACATTAAAGCTCAGTTCGTAGACTGGGCGTTCAATCTATCGCCCCAGTTCTCACAACTTCTGCTTCCATTAGTTCTGAAGTTTTTAATTTTGTAATGTCCGCTTTCGATACTCTTATGTTACCAAAATTTTCTAATTCTGTCAATCCGCTTATAGATGGGTTTAGGGCCAAATCTCGGCAACAGTTTTCCACAACTTCCAAAGGGAATAACGCTTCGATGCTTCCCTGTTTTCGCCAGGTTTTTGGCGGCCGTGCTGTAAACATCCATGCGCACGCTATCTTTGATTCCATAAAGAACCACTCGTGCCCGCTTCCTTTTAACGAAATGTGTATTTCCCTTTCGCCAGTATCAACCTTGGCTATATCGGTTTTTTTATCATATTTCACATAAAAGAAGTTGGTATCTATCCGGATTGATCTATCTGTTTCGTCAACAGCGCCCCATCTCATAACCCGGATTTGCTCAGGGGTGAGCCCCTGTTTAGCTAGCCATCTCATAGCGCTGTATTGTTGGTTTAGGTATTGTATGCCCCACTCCGTAGGTTTTTTTGCCATTCATAGCCTTTCCACCTCCAGTTAATGTTGACCAACATCTAAACAAATCGTGTTTCGTTTGTAAAAAGCGTCTTCATAATCGTCGTCCGAATTATAGTCGGATCGAGTTAGGCGGCTGGCTAGCAATTTGCTAGCAAAGCCAGCCGCCGGATTGTTCGGTTTTTGTACGGCTTCTACTTTATTCTTTATTTCTTCTTTATCTATGTGTGCAAATTTTGCACTTACTTTCCCTGTTAAGGGGGTGTGCAAATTTTGCACTAAGGTGTGCAAATTTTGCACTAACTGGCCTGAGTTTTCCACAAGTTTTCCACAAGGCTTCAGCAATCCTTTTTTCATTAAATAGTCCAATTTTTTTGGATTATCTAGGACTGCATAAACCCGGCGTGAACCGTCATTATTGTTGATCTTTTCAACATATAAATACCGCTTGGCCACTAATTTAGGGATAGCGTGTTTAACCATGCTTTCGCTCAATCCCAGCTTCTCAGCAATCTTTTTGTTGCTTTCAAAGCAGCACTTGTTAAAGCTGGCTACATATCCATAGATAAATTTTTCCCCTATGGTTAAGTCTTTATCATCCAAAACATTCTTTGGAATGATGATTCCAAAGAATCCACGTTGGTTTTGGTTCTCCACTTTTTGCCTCCTTTTGCACTAAATAAATATTGCGAAAAGGACATATACATAAAAACCCCGCCTTGTCGCCCGAAAGCGACGCGGCGAAGGTTATTTTAATTGCCAGAGCAATTATACCATGAATTGGAATGATTAGCTAGTTTTTATATAATGCAAGGTTATATAGCATTCCGTAAGATATGATCTATCCAAGCCTGTCCCAATTTCTACTGAAGTCTCATCTGCCGTTATACCGATATTGTAAGTTGGATCATCTTTACTAGCAAATGGGATAGGGTATGTGACATGATTTGTCGGATGATATGCATACCCTTCGATTCTTATGACTCTTTTAAGGTTAGTTATATTGTGCGCTACGGTTTTCGATGTAGCATTTGGCAAAGTCCCGAAGTTAATTGTTTTCTTGTAGATCGGTGAGCCATCAACCCATGTGAAGCCGGTATTTGTTTCTGAAGTTGAATAATTCCCATCCCCAAAGGTTGAGAAATCAATTTTACTAGCCGTTATTGCACTTTTTTGAATCGTAATTTCACTATTCGTGATAGCGGTGGCATCATTGGCCACTAAGACATTAGCTATGACACAATATGCGGCCTGTGAACCCGTTGCTCCGTCGGCAGTAATGGCGCTTCTAATTTGTGTGTCATTTGGCGCTGTTGGATTAGCTGCCGCCGTACCATTCACTACAATGAGCCCACAAGACGCCGGAGAGCCCGTCACGGTATCTTCTGTGGTTGGAAGTGCTAAATCGTCTGTATAGGCCACTATTGAGCTTATACGGCTATTTGAAGCCGGAGTAGTTAGGGTTACGACTTGCTGGCTGACAATATCAAGCGCAACCCTATATCCGGCCGGATTAACAGCCAAGACCACATCGGGATTGGTCGCTGAACCGCCAACTAAAACATTCAAATCAGCCGGCGTGTTTTGAATCACGCCGCTTCCATCTAATAAACCACTTGTAAAGCCCTGGCACCAACCATTGGCTTCATAAACACTAGCTCGGCCGCCATTTCGTGCTCTTACTCTTACCATGTTACTGGGATTTGTCATATTATTCCTTTCTTTTAATTATTGTATCGCCTGCTATTAGCCCATAGCCACTTCCATGAGTCCACCCGTAAAATACTGATAAACCGGTGCGCTGAGATATCCATTTGCTGGCGTAATTATCCATTTGGGCCCAGTTGACACTCCCTTCGCAGGTTTTCATGATTTTACTCATCGTATCACCCCATTTTACCTGCCAACTCGTACAATTGGAGACCGGAACTGGGGTTGGCTCCGGTGTTGGCGTTGGCTCAGGCTCATAATCCCCGGGAACTACCCAAACATAATTAGCAATAATATCTGGATGTGTATAAACTGCCAAAGGCATGTAGTTTGCATCATTCACATAACCATCGCCAACATACATGGCAGTGTGACCGTATTTAGTATCAAAACCGGCCGAGCCAATTGCACCAGGCACCGGTGTATCTATATACTTAAAACCATAATTTTTAACCAGCCAAGCCGCGATGTCCTTGCCGTTTACCGGTCCATAATCCGGATGAGTAGTTGAGTATTCTCTCCGGCCTGTCGCTAGATAGGCGGTATATTTAGAACATTGCCAGCCGTTGCCATTGTCCGTATCACCATCTGGCAATCGGCGGGCCAATATTTCTTCTAAAGTAGTGTGAAATCCCAGGCCTACTTCATCGACATCGTACTGTGCTTCAACTGCGGCGTCAGTTGGTGCATCGTCATTCATGATACGGTTTAAGGCTTTCTGGGAGTCACTAATAAAATCTTCGGTGTATTGCTCAATTACGGCGTCTTTACCATCAAGAGTGATGTATCCACTTTCTGAGCGCGTACCGAATATGATGAATAAAGCGCATAATATGCAGACGCCGGCCCACACTAAAAAAGCAATTGAATTAGATAAAGCGTTTTTAATCTTTCTTATTATCTTCATCCTGTTTCTCCTTGTCTGCTATGTCTTTTTGGCTCGTAATACCTAGGAAATAAATATTGATTCCACCTGAGAATAATAGGGCTGTTTGTGTGATTTGCTTGGCCACTTCTTGGAAGCCCCAGGTTTCGCCTAAGCCTTGGACCACAAAAGCCATAAAGCTTAACAGACCAACCGCAATTGACAGCTGCCTGGTTGTTTTTTTCTTTAATTTCATATTATCTCCTTTCCCTTGATATATGATCGTGATAATAAGAAGTGTCTATATTTTTGCTGTTAGCCCAATGCTTGAAAGCGTCCCAAGCTTCACCATTGCCGTCTAATTCCATAAAATACCGTTGCGCAGTTTGTAAAATCGTGTCTTTGTTATCCGGCTGCATTTGGATTAAGAATAACAGTTGGAGTCTAGTTGTCGCCAACTCATTCCGTTCCCCTTTTTCAAGGCTAACGTCTATTTTTTTCTCAATTCGTTTGAGCCTATCGTTTTCGTTATCGTGACGAGTGATTAAATACTGGATCAAGGCGAAGAACCCGCCGGATCCTAAAATTGTTGTGATTAAAAGCCCAATATCCATCTAGGCTCCTTTTCCGGTATCATATTCCACGACAATCGGTTCCATACGCTCAGCTCCTACTAAAGCGATACTTACAACATCGCCCGGACCATTATTTTGGATTATATAAATCCCCATTGTCACATCTACTGGATTATCATCTTCGTCAATATACGCCCATAATTGAAATTCTGGAGTATCAGAGAATAAGTAAAAGCCAGTTGGCAATAACCAAAGCGCTACTGAATCATTTGTACTGTCTTCGTCGCTATCGTAATTGAAATCGTCACTTGTAATCGTATGGAACGGTCCAGCGGCGCTATCTACATAGCCTTTGGTTGCAGCGTCATGAGCATTTACTGGGTCATGTACTCCAGTTAATAAGCGATAATTAGTTGAATTGTAGCCATAGCTTGTATTGCTTGAGCCAATGTTTATTTCTCCTTGCGATGTTGCACTAGAATCACGGCCAATAGCGATTGCCCCTAACGCTTTGGCTTGCGCATTATAACCAATCGCTACTGAACTATTATGCGCCGTTGCTGTACCAGCTTGAGCTTGTGCGCCAATTGCTGTAGAGTTTGCTCTTGCGCCAGAACCATACCCAATAGCAACTGCAGAAAGTCCATTTGCATTTGCGTTATAGCCAATTGCCATATTATAGTTTTGGGCTGAAACGCTAGCACCAGAGCCAATCTTAATTTTAGTATTTGTCCCCGGGTCAGCAAATACCATAGAGCTTACTGCATTTTGGCTCATAACATCAGTTTGGCTTGTACCAGTAGTTTGTACCACGGTTACGCTAGAGCCACCACCAGCAGTATCCCAAGTCCCATCAGACTTCAAGAATTTGTCAACATCAGTAACAGCCGGTGCAGGTACTAAACCAGCCGTACCAGCCGTTACGCCATCTGTACCTACAAAGTCACTATAAGTCACTGGGGTTGGCATTGGCTCGGATGCGATTTCAAGCAAACTATTTAGATGTTCCGTATAAACTTCGAGCTTCAAGATTGCCGGCAAATTGCCACTAGATGTAATCGTAGTGTTTGGTTGGTATAATGTTGCATTCAGCACAGCATTTAATTGTGAAATTAGCGAAGAATCGGTGATTTGGGTATCGGTTGGAGTAGCCCAATAGTAAACGCTCTTGCCTGCTGTAGCACTCTGCATATCGGCTTGAGAAGCAATGGAAGTATTTCTTACTAAAAATCGTTCATTTGAAGTGTACCAATAGCAGACACAAATCGGTGGATTGTCATGGTTAGGTCTATCATTGTACGGAATACCCTGTGAAAAATCGCAAGCTAAAACTACTTTAGAAGCATCATAATCACTTACTGTGAACAAGTGGTCTTTATACCAAGAATTAGTGCCATAAGAAGCAGAAGACCAGTTTTCCGTACCAGTAAACGTATATTTTCCAGTTTCTTTATGCACATACCAATCATCACCACTTTTGTAGATATAATCTTGATGTTCGCCAATCTTGGCAAGCTCAATAGCCCCTAAGTTTACGGTGTAAGTGTCAATTGCATCATCGCCATCAGTAACCGTAATTGTTTGAGTACCAGTTACAACATTGACAGTCTGTGGATAACTCGGATTTGGTGAAGCTGTGCCACCGACATAAGGCTCAAAATCAGAAACTGTTGTACCTGATGTAATCATAGGAATAACTGTTATTCCATTATCAATATCTGTTCCAGATGCAACTGCTAACCGACAAGCTACAGTAGATGTACCAGATAAAGTGAAACTACCTTCATCTGATTTAATTTGTGTGCCAGATTCATTTATCACTTGAATTGAAACACCTTCAGGCAATGGCTTAAAAGTTGATAAATAATAATCACCAGCTCCTAGAGTAATATATACATTATTTGAGATAATTGCTGAACCTAAAATTGAATAAGCTGATGCACTAGCAATCCCTTTCGCTGTAATTGAACCATCAGAGTTAGTGTGGAACTCTACACTTTGGTTTGTCCTAGTATAATTACTATATCCACCCCAAAGATTCTTCCCACTATAAGTCTGCTGTGTAGTATCTCCAAGTAAATCTATCGACTTTAACTTTAGACCGCCTTCAATCTCGACGCTTGTACTACTTGTCGGAGTAATTGTTGCTGGACCATCAAAGAAGCCATCCGGCACTTCATTAGCATCTAGTTTAGCATCTAACAGTGTATTTGTTTCGGATTTGGTATAATACGGACCTTCAGCGCCAACATAAGTCCAAGTGTTAGTATCTGTACTCCATCTGTAATAAGTCATAGCATCGTTGTGCGTTTCATCTTGCAATACCTTAATCACATCATTGTCTTTTAAGTGTTGCGTATCATATGCCTGTAATTCGGCATAAGTCCCGACAATATCCACCACATCGGAAGCCGAAGTAATGGCGTCAATTTGACCTTGTAAACTATTGTCAGCATTGTAGCGAGCAGTTGCTTCATCCGAAATTGCTTGCCTGATGTCTTGGTGGGCACTCGTACTCTGGTTGTGGGTGCTAATTGCATTTGCGACATCATTTGCATTTTGGAAGTTAGAGTCATTAGTCAATTGCGAAGTAGCGGTTGGGGAAACTGGGATATTTGTATCTCCAGTCATAACTGTCCCATTGTATGATGGTCGGTTCGTTAATTTATTGAAATCATTGTTTGTAACCCAGGTTGTCTCACCAAATTCAACCACAAAGCTTTCAACCTGATCGTTTAAGTCAATATCAAAATTGTTTTGGTTGTCCCTTAAATCTATGTCAAAGTTTGTGGCCATTTTACATTTCCCCCGAATTTAGTGCTGGTTTCACCATAAACCTAATCATTTGGCTTTCAAGCACTCTATCTTCAACTTTTGCTTTTAATTGAATTAGGGCTTGACCAGGCGCAAATAAATTAGTCTCATCTTGTGTCAGTTTTGGCAAGACAAACATATTGTTAGTTGTATCAATGCCTAAATCGCTTAATTTCTTTTCTAAAACAGTTTTGCCGCATTGGCTATAAGTTATAAGCACATCAGATACCTCCGACACTGGCACTTCTTCAGGAAAGGTAAATGTATGTGTTGGTGTAGTTGCTCTTCGCATAAGGCCTCGCTTGCTTAAGTTGCTAATCCCGCATTTGCCGCAAGCGTGGCGTTCAATTATTTTAATTATATCACAATTATGCCCATTCTATCGACAATGTGCCCGGTACTGTACCATATGCGCATACCGTGATTCGCTCTTCAAAAGTATCTCCATCATAAAAATATGCAGTGCCACTATGGGTACTAATTATTACCCCATCATTTCTTTGTGATTCATTAGAATAACAGGTGAAAGAATATGGGTTAAATTGAGAAGTATAAGGACCGGAAGCCCAATCTTCTATATACATTGACAAAGTGTTGATTCCGGCTTTTTCATACCCAGGGTATGGGGTGAATGTAATAGTAAAAGAATACGCAGCCTTGTTAGGAAGAGTTTTAATAAATGTCTGTGAAATGAAATACGTTTCAACCAAAGAGCCGCTCACGGGCATAGACGCTTTCAAGTCTTTAATTTCTTGTTCTATTCTCTCCAGAGATTTTTCCATCATGATATACTTATCCTTCCTTTTCTCATAGATCGAACTACCACAGTCCTTTCGGCTGGGGTTTGTTCCCCAGCTTTTAAGCTGAAGCCAATATACCATCTTGCACCACCGCTGAACGGTATTCTTCTGCTCTTTTCTAATTCCACAGAAGCGATAGTATTAGATCCGTCATCAGTTAAAAGAGTCAGGGTGAATACGTCCGATGAACTAGAAATATACACTGTCTGAGTATAAGTATAGACTTGGATATCGCTTGCTTGTCTAGCGAAAGCTCCTTTGAGAGCCTCTAGCTCTTGCCGTAGAGCCAAGATTTGCCCTTCTACCTTCATGAGTAAACCCTTTCTATGTACAAATTGCCAGGTACGGGCGAATAAGCCTCTCCACTTATAGTTATGGTCCCAGTAGTGGTATCAAAAGGCCACCACGTTAAGCTAGGTATAGTAATGCGATACACTACACTATTCACCCCATTGGCAACCACATTCCCATAGAGATTCATTATGGCGTCAGTATCCTGGGGAGTGATAAAAAAAGCAAAATCTACAAGGGGCGGTTTGTTTATACCATCAGTGCGAGTAAATGTCATTTCAAAAGCAGCCAAAATGCTATACATCCCAATAGGTTGAGAACGGTCTATTACTCCTTGCCAAGTTGCTGACGCTGCCTTATTGTTTAATTGTCCACCGGAGAGCTCTTGAAATGATTTTAAGGCCTGAATTTCATTTTTAATCCTGCTTATTACAATAGGTATATTCATAGCCATATATTACCTTTTCAACAGCGTTGGCGTCACGGTTGCCACACCATTATCATCCCATGCAGTGTCCAGACCAATAATGCGATAATAGCCAGAATGGTCCGAACCATCGTCTGTGTCTTCACTAAAATAAAAGGTGTCACCTAAAGCTAGGCCATTGTCTTCATTGTCAGCTTGCCCCCATGCAATAGGACGGCCTACAAGTGAGATATGTGGCGTTTCTAGCCCAAATGCGAGCTGTGAAAGCCTTGTTTCGGCAAAACTGTCCACTGCGTTCTGGCTAAATAGGTTAGAAGCGGTTTCGTACGTTCTAAAGTAGCAATAATCTTGGGCAAACTCCGAGTTTGAAGCGACACCAAGATTTGCCGTTTGCTCGCCAGTATCTGGGTCGCCTACTTGGCCATTCCCTGCGATTAAAATATCACTTGCATATTGGTTTGTCTCGTCTATTGAGTAATTGCTCGCCCATAATTTGAAAATGCCATCAGATGGATACTGGATAATGATATTTTTATCTTTGCCCCGTGGTTTCAAAATATCAATAATTACATGGGTATAATCATCTGGATCTGTTCTAAATACAATATCGAACTTCCCTGCCCCTTCCACGTTGTTCATGGCATCACAAAGAGCTTTGGCGATGGTTGGGAAGCTTTTATAAGTGATAGTTTTGTTTCTTAAAACATCTACCGTGCCATAGGTCCAGTTCATTGTCTCTCCGGCCGCACTGGCATGGGACAAGAACTCATTTATTAAAGTTTGTACATAAACATGGGCCGGCACGTTCTCAAACCGTCGCATAGGTGATAATGGGTTGCTTGAATCACATACCAAGTCCCCGGAAAGCCTGGCAAAATACTCATAAAAGGTCAAAGAAAGTGTCTGCTCGGCTCCTAATCCACTTCTGGCCGGTCGTGCGGCCAGATAACCGGCAAATCTGACATAGCCGTCGGTCTCAAACACAACTCTTGTTTTGCCAACGCGCAATAAATTGGCCGGATCATCGTCAAAGTATTTATTTACAAACTCTTGATATTGTTTCCAGTTTATATCAAAAGTAAAGGTATCTGCATTGGCATTT
>JAEIGA010003626.1_pt1 | contig 24123 bp, 19 predicted proteins | sample 9270691 | NCBI WGS metagenome assembly JAEIGA01 (sample SAMN17057246, study PRJNA624740) | gut metagenome | biome: biome; isolation source: fecal sample | host: Bos grunniens | place: China: Xizang | collected 2019 | reverse complement strand
GGCTGATGCAGTTGTGGCTGAAGGAGCTGAGTCTGGAGGACATGTAGGAGAACTTCATACAATGGCACTTGTCCCTCAGGTAGTTGATGCCCTTGACATACCGGTGATTGCTGCCGGAGGCATATGTGACGGCCGTGGTGCGGCTGCAGCATTCATGCTCGGAGCTGAGGCCGTACAGGTGGGGACGCGTTTCCTTGTTGCCGAAGAATGCAATGTGCATGAAATATATAAGGAGAAGATATTAAAGGCTACCGACATATCTACCATAGTGACCGGAAAGAGCCTCGGTCATCCGGTACGCTCGTTGAAGACACCTTTCTCAAAGACGTTTGCACGTATGGAAAGCGACCCGTCGGTCTCTAAAGATGATATTCTGGCATTTGGCAGCGGAGCTCTAAGGAAGGCCGTACAGGAAGGTGCCTCTGATGGAAGCTATATGGCCGGCGAGTGTGCCGGTATGGTAAGGCAGATAGAACCTGCCGGATATATTGTAGAGGATATTATTCTAGGGGCCTATAAGATAATCAGGGCTTATTGTATTGATAAAATGTAATTTGATGATATTATGACAAGAAGAGTTGTTGTGACTGGAACAGGTGTAATATCACCTGTTGGAAACGATGTAAAGACTTATTGGAAGAATATTGTTGAAGGAGTTTGTGGAATAGAACTTATAACTTCTTTCCCGACTGATGATCTTCCTGCGAAAGTGGCTGGGGAAGTGAAGGACTTTAATCCGGTGGATTATGAAATAGAACCCGGTTTTGCCAGAAAACAGGATATGTTTACCATATATGCGGTGGCTGCAGCATGGCAGGCTGTGAAAGAGTCAGGCCTTGTATCTGCTGAAGACGGTAATATCGCTCCTGAGCGGTTCGGGGTATATGTCGGCTCCGGAATCGGAGGCTTCAAGACTATTGAGAAGGAGACTCTGAAGATGGCCAATGAAGGTCCGAGATGGGTTTCTCCGCTGTTCATACCTACCATAATCTCGAATATAGCGGCCGGAAATATAGCTATAAGAAATAATGCATGCGGACCATGTATGCCGGTTGTGACCGCTTGCGCAACTTCAACACATGCCATCGGTGAGGCTTTCAGGGCCATAAAGCATGGCTATGCCGATGCCATAATTGCAGGTGGTTCCGAAGCCCCACTTATTCCTCTCGCTGTTGCTGGATTTTCCAATGCCAAGGCTCTGTCACGTTCGGAAAATCCTAAATATTCATCACTTCCGTTCAATAAGAATCGTGGCGGTTTCGTGATGGGAGAGGGCGCTGCGATGCTTGTGCTGGAGGAGTATGAGCATGCGGTGGCACGTGGCGCAGAGATAATCGCTGAAGTATGCGGCTATGGGAACACATGCGACGCTTACCATGTGACTGCACCGCGTCCTGACGGAAAGACTCAGGCTGCTGCCATAAGGCAGGCTCTTGATGAAGCCGGATATACTTCCGATGATGTTCTTTATATCAATGCCCATGGAACTGGAACGGCATTGAATGATGTCTGTGAGACGATGGCCTTCAAACTGGCTCTCGGAGAAGATGCATATAAAGCTCATATAAGCTCAACAAAGGGCACTACAGGCCATATGCTTGGTGCTGCAGGTGGTGCTGAGGCTGTAGCGGCAGTCCTTGCCTTGAAGAATGGAATAGTTCCTCCTACTGCCAATCTTGATGAAGTCGATCCGGAATGTGATCTGGACTACACTCCTAATGTGGCAGTCAGGGCTGATTTGACGATGGCCATTTCGGATTCCTTGGGATTCGGCGGACATAACGGATGCGTCGCATTTAGAAAGATTTGAACCGCATAGACCATATAGATTCTTAATGTACTTTAACTTAAACACATACTATGGATAGGGACGAATTGAAACAGTATCTCCCCCACAGGGAACCGATGCTGTTGATTGATGAAGCGGTCATCGATGATGCTGGCATCGCTCATGCAAGATACCGCATACGGGAGGATGAGTTTTTCTGCAGAGGACATTTTCCGGGTGATCCGATAGTGCCGGGGGTGATCCAATGCGAGATGATGGCGCAGAGCTGTGCGATTCTTGTGCTTGAAGACCTGAAGGGAAAGACCACGTTGTACACCGGAATGGAAAACATCAGATTCAAGAATCTCATACGCCCCGGTGACCTTTGTGAAATAACCGCAAAGCTGGATGATGTCAGGGGGAACATCTATTTCTGCAGTGCAGTCGTAAAGGTCGATGGAAGAATATGCTGCAAAGGCAGTCTATCGTTTGCCTTGGTGGATTGACAATCGAAAAAGGAAGCTTAGCGCTTCCTTTTCATTTTTTTATGCGTCATCAGAATGAATTCGTCTGTCATTATCCTCTTGGCTGCCATTACATCCAGAATGGCTGCTGCCATCGGGAAGAGCATTGTCACCGAGAATATCATCTCTTTCCGATACATAAAGAAATCCACTCCAAGCCATATCTGGAATCCGGTGAGGATGAGTGCCGTCAGCATGCATACCCTGGCTTGAAGAAATCTTGTCCTGTAAGTTGCGATGCTGAAAACATTCGCTGTAGTCAGCATAATGAGGAGAATCAGATAGGGAGTCTTCTCATAGTATCTTATTACCTCCTCTGAACCCTCAGGGCCGATGATTGTCGCGAAGCGGCAGAAGAACATCGAAGCAATCAGTCCGGCTGAAACAGCAAGGTAGAGTGTCTGTATTCGTTTCCACATGATGTCCGTCGTTTTTATTGAGAAGACAAATGTAGGAAAATTCAAACTAAAAAGCTAAATTTACACGATTATTGCGTTTGTGCAATCGTTTAACGATAAATAAAGTTATAGTCATGAGAATAGCTGAATCAGAACTTATAATCAATGGAGACGGATCTGTGTTTCATCTCCACCTTCGTCCTGAAGAACTTGCAGACAACGTAATTCTTGTCGGAGACCCCGGCAGAGTCGATATGATTGCCGAATATTTTGAGGATAAGGAATTCAGACATGCCTCGCGCGAGTTCGTGTCGGTTACCGGTAAATACAAAGGCGTCAGGATGACTGCTCTTTCGACCGGTATCGGAACAGATAATATCGATATCGTGATGAACGAACTTGACGCTTTGGCAAATATTGATTTCGAGACACGTGAGGTCAAGCCGGTTCACCGCACTCTCAATATTCTTCGTATAGGCACATCCGGAGCAATACAGCCTGAGATTCCTCTCGGTGCATTTGTCTTCTCTCATATCTCGGTGGGATGCGACGGCCTTCTGAACTGGTACGCCGACCGCGACAAGATAGCGATGCTTGATATCGAGGAGGCGTTCAAGCAGCATACCGGGTGGAACTGCCATCTTCCGGATCCGTACTTCGTAAGGGCAGGAGAAAAAATGATCGAAAAGTTCCGCGATTGTACTTACAAGGGCATGACAATAGCTGCCTCAGGCTTCTATGGCCCTCAAGGACGTGTTGTACGGGTGCCGCTTGCAATGCCGGACATGATAGATTCTTTCGAGAGTTTCCGTTTCGGCGAAGAAAAAGTGACAAATTTTGAGATGGAGGGCTCTGCCATTGCAGGACTGGCAGCTCATCTTGGACACAATGCCGGCACGGTGTGCTGCATAATAGCTCATCGCCACCACAAGGCCAGTAATCCGGATTACAAGCCTCAGGTGCGTAAACTAGTAGAGCTTTGTCTGGAAAAACTTGCGGAAGAATAATCAGTTTCCGTAGAGCTCGTCACGAGACTGCGGACCGTTGCCGCCTTTCAATACGTCGGGGTCTGAAATCCAGGCCTCGACGATTCTTTTCTTACCCAGCATTACATTTGTCTGCAGGAAGTCAATCTGCAGGTCTAGAGTGGTCTCCATGGCCATGGCTATTTCATGCCCATAATCCATGAAATGATACATGTTGAAGTTGTATCCGAACTTCTTGAATCTCTCTACCAGCTTTCCACCGCCGAAGAATCCAAGATGCAGGAAACGTATCTGCTTGTATGGGACGAGGGCATCAGCTGTGCCATGGAGCATCAGTGTCGGACAAGGAACTGTCTTGAAATCCACCAGACCTTCTCTTGAAAGTACAGCCCCGGCAAATGACATCACTCCTGCATAATTGAATCCAGCCGGAAGTTCAGAAGTCCATGATGTCCTGTTGGCTATCTCATATTCTGCCTGCATCACGCTGATGGCTCCAGCGGATGAACCGCTGATGACGATATTTCGCGGATTGATTCCCAGTGATTCCGCATTCTCTATAATATAACAGGTGGCGGAGAACAGGTCTTCCACGGCCATATGAATGGCTTTGTCCAGAGCGTTTACCTGCGCTATCCCCACTTTGTCCGTTCCTTTTAGTCCCAATCTGTAATCTATGGATATGATTCTGTAACCGTTGGAAGTCATCTGGCTAAACCATTTCATATAGTCCTGGTCGTCTCTCGATCCTCCGACGAAACCTCCTCCGAACATAAAGATAACTGTTGGTTTCTCCTTACCTTGGAATACGGTTGCGCTGCCCCTTGCCGGTTCATATATGTCCATGTAAAGTTCGCAAGTGTCCCTCTGGGCGAACATATATGTGTGGTCAGGTGCCATTGTTCCCTGTGCTGCCATTCCTGTCGTGCCTGCTAGTGCCATAAGACCGGTGACGATTACTTTAAGTTTATTCATTGCTGTCATGTTCTGTTATCAATCTGTCTGAAGGTATTAGACGTCGTATTGCTTTGATCCTTCTAAAGAAGCGGAAGGCTATTACGCGGACCACTGTGTATGACGGTATTGCTGCAATCATTGCTATCGGCCCTCCGATATGTCCCACTATAAGCAGTACAATGAAAATTTCCAGAGGTTTCGCTTTGATGCTGGTCGAGTAAATTACCGGCTGATAGAGGAAATTATCCACGAGCTGAGTCGTACAGAAAATAGCCGCCAGTATTATTGTGAATACCCAGAAGTTTACGTCAAGTCCTATGGGCGTAGTGCTGCTGTATTTGAGTACCAGTCCGAGGATGGTTCCAAGGATGCCTCCGAATAGCGGGCCTACGTATGGGATTACATTCAGGATGCCGGTAAGGAAAGCGATTCCAAGGGCTGCATTTACTCCGAGTCTTGCAATCAGGAATAGACCTAGGAAGTTGAGTAATGCAACTCCCATGATCTCGATCAGTACTCCTGTGAAGTATCTGGAGAGCAGGTGTCCTATGTCAGCGATGGCCTCTGCTGCGTTGCTCTCGTGCTTGTCGGGAACGAGAGCGGCTACCATGGATGTGAACAGGCCATCATCCTTGATGAAGAAAAAGCTGATGAAAACGACAGAAAATATGCCTATTCCAAGTTCGGTAATAAGCGATGCCGCTGAGCCTATCATGCTGGAGAAGGCTGAAGCATCAAAGAGCTTGTGCAGTTCCTGCAAGGCCACAACCTCGATTCTGAAATCTGTTCCCAGTTTAGGGAAGGTACTTTTCATAAATGCGTTGAAGTCTGCCAGAGGGATAGCTACGCGTCTTGCTGCATCCTCTATGTTTGTAAGCGATATGTTTTTTACGATTCCGCTTACTACCGGTACAATCATCGTGAATACTGCGGTGAAGATCACCATCAGAATTATGATTGTGACTGTTGCCAGGATCCAGTCAGGAGCCTTTCTGTTCTTTATCTTGATTTTCTGGAGCAATGTCATCAGAGGCTTTCCGATAAGTGACACGACTACTGCCAGAAGTATATATACGAGAACGCTCCTGAAATACCAGCACAGTCCTCCGGCAAGGGCTATGCCTGCTGCTGCGAGCGTGTATTTAGCCAGTTTTTCTGTGTAATTCATATCCGGATACGGTTAATTGTCCTCAAAATTAGTCTTTTTTAGCAAAAATCAACCCATGCTTCTTATGTGTGCTGCAAAATGGCACAACTGCTCTCTACTTTTGCATCAAATATTAAAACAAAATAGTCATGAATACAGACAACACAATCGCTTACATCAGCTCGATGCTTTCTTCGGACTCCTCGTTCTCTACACTTATGGGCATGATTGACGATATGGGACTGGAAGTCATGGATGTCAGTCTTTCATAGCCTGCTTCCACTCCACGACCGTCTTTTCCTTGTCTTTTGACAGACTTACGCGCAAAGTCGCTCCCGAGTGACTATCATCGGTCATGCGGTCTGCGATGATCTGCTCCGATACAGGGTCCTCTATGTGTCTCTGCACGGCACGCTTAAGAGGTCTGGCTCCGTAACTTGGATCGTATCCGGCATCCGCCACGAATCTCTTTGCGGCTGGAGTTACATTGAGGTTGAAGCCGGCTTCGAGTACTCTCTGCTTTAACCCTTTAAGTTCAATGTCGATGATTTTTCCGATATCTTCCTTATCCAGGGCTCTGAAGAATACCTGCTCGTCCACACGGTTGATGAATTCAGGAGGGAAGGCCTTTCTGACAGCCTTTTCGAGGATGTTTTTCCTGTTGCTGCGCAGATTCTTGCCGGCAGTGTTAAATCCTACTCCGCTGCCATATTCGTCCAGTTCACGGCTTCCCACGTTTGATGTCATTATGACAATTGTGTTGCGGAAACTTATGGTCCTGCCGTTGCTGTCAGTCAGACGGCCTTCATCCATCACCTGCAGCAGCAGGTTGAATACGTCCGGATGAGCCTTTTCGATCTCGTCCAGCAGTATGACGCAATATGGCTTGCGTCTTACCCTTTCGCTTAGCTGGCCTCCTTCCTCGAAGCCAACATATCCCGGAGGTGCCCCGATGAGTCGTGAAACATTGAACTTCTCCATGTATTCGCTCATGTCGAGCCTTATCATGTTATCTTCCGAATCGAAGAGATATTCCGCCAGTGATTTAGCCAGCTGGGTCTTGCCGACTCCGGTGGGGCCGAAGAATATGAATGTGCCGATAGGCTTGCCCGGATCTTTGATGCCTGCCCTGTTGCGCTGGATGGCACGTACTACCTTTTCAATGGCTTCGTCCTGACCGATTATTCTCTCCTGAAGTTTCTGACGCATCTTCATCAGCTTTCCGCCTTCGCTCTCCGCTACTTTCCCGGAAGGTATGCCGGTCATCTTGGAAATGACCTTTGCCACGTCTTCCGCAGTCACTCTGCCTGTCTTCTTGGGATTCTTGAGTCTTACCATGGAACCGGCTTCGTCCATTGCGTCAATGGCTTTGTCCGGAAGACATCTGTCTGTGATGTATCTGTCTGACATTCTGACACATGCCTCTATGGCTTCTTCGGTGTAAATGACATTATGGTGCTTCTCGTAATTGGTCTTCAGACGGTTCAGGATAGATGCTGTATGAGGTATGTCTGTGTGTTCTACCACTATTTTCTGGAACCTTCTGTCGAGAGCTCCGTCCTTTTCCACATTCTTTCGGAATTCGTCCAGAGTGGTGGCTCCGATGCACTGGATGTCTCCTCGGGCAAGCGCCGGCTTGAGCATGTTCGCAGCGTCAAGGCTGCCTGACGCACCTCCTGCTCCCACAATTGTGTGGAACTCGTCTATGAAAAGTATCACATCCGGACTCTCTGACACTTCTTTTATGATCGCTTTTAGTCTCTTTTCGAAGTCGCCTCGGTATTTCGTACCCGCAACGATGGATCCAAGGTCAAGCGAAATCAGCCTTTTTCCAGCCAATACGGAAGGCACATCGTCGTTTACGATCTTTAATGCAATACCCTCTACTATTGCCGATTTTCCCACTCCCGGGTCGCCTACAAGCATCGGGTTGTTCTTACGCCTCCTTCCGAGAATCTGGATTACCCTCTGTATCTCGTCCTCACGTCCCACGAGAGGATCCAAGCGACCTTCTCTGGCTGCTTGTGTAATGTCGTATCCGAATTCCTTCAGCGGTGAGACCTGTTCCTCCTCCTTCTTTTCTTCTGTCGCTCTGATGTGTATTTCTGCATTCAAACCATCCTGCTGTGCCTCAGCTTCATCATCACCGCGCTCGAGCATGTGGTTGCGGTCCATATATCTGAAGATGTAGCCGTAATCTATGCCGTTATCTCTCAGATATGAGGAACCGTATGAACCGGCTGCACGGCATAGGGCAAGCAGAAGATGTTCCGGTCCGGCTTCCCTGCATCTGAGTTTAGTGGCTTCGAGAATTGTGAAGCTCAGTACATTCTGGGCCCCCCGTGAAAACGAGATGTTGTCGATTTCTGAGTATGGTATATGCTCGTTTGTGAATATGTGGCTGTCGATGAACTGCTTCATCTCCTCTATGTCCGTTCCTGTACCGACGAGTGCGTCGACTGCTGAATTTTCCCTGTGTCGCAGGATGGCCAGAAAAAGATGGTCCGGAGCTATGCCGTAGCTTCCCGTCCTCATTGCTTCTTCGCGTGAGTAGCTGATGATGGAATTGAGCTGGTCTGATATGCGGATTTCCATAATAATTCTCGATATTAATTGTACAAAATTACTAAATTTTTCGTAACTTTGCCAAGATGTATAAAGAAGTATAAAAAGAGAATTTTATATATGGAAAATGAAGTAAATACAGGTAGGATAGAGCAGGTGAACATTGATCAGCAGATGAGGAGTGCGTATATCGACTACTCGATGTCTGTAATCGTGTCACGAGCGCTTCCTGATGTGCGTGACGGTTTCAAGCCTGTCCACAGAAGAGTACTCTTCGGAATGGATGGACTCGGGCTAAGACATACAAGCCAGACAAAGAAGTCTGCGCGTATTGTCGGTGAAGTGCTTGGTAAGTATCACCCTCACGGTGATTCCAGCGTGTATGATGCAATGGCCAGAATGGCACAGGACTGGAGCTTGAGATATCCTCTGGTTTTCGGCCAGGGTAACTTCGGATCGATGGATGGTGACCCTGTTGCGGCTATGCGATACACCGAGGCAAAGCTTTCAAAGCTTTCTGACGAAGTTCTTGCCGATCTTGACAAGGATACGGTTGATTTCCAGAACAACTTCGATGACTCGCTTCAGGAGCCTACAGTGCTCCCTACCAAGGTTCCGCTTCTGCTTCTGAACGGTTCTTCGGGAATTGCTGTCGGTATGGCTACCAACATGGCTCCGCATAATCTTTCCGAGTGTTGCGATGCCATCTGTGCATATATCGATAATCCAGATATTACGGTCGAAGAACTGATGCATTATGTCAAGGGACCGGATTTTCCTACTGGAGGTATCATTCAGGGGCGTCAGGGCATCAAGGATGCATTCGAGACCGGCCGTGGCCGTATAGTGATCCGTTCCAAGACTGACATCGAGGTAAGTGAGTCGGGGCGTGAGACCATAGTGGTCACTGAGATCCCTTATATGGTGAACAAGCGCGAGATGATCGAGAAGATCGCGGAGCTTGTCGAGAATAAGAAGATAGAGGGAATAGCATACATTAACGACGAGACCACCATGAAGGGTGTGCGTATTGTCATCCGTCTGAAGAAGGATGCGAACTCCAATGTTGTGCTCAATACTCTCTTTAAATATACTCCTCTGCAGTCAAGCTTCTCTGTGAACAATGTTGCTCTTGTGAACGGACGTCCTCGTACGCTCAATCTCAAGGACCTGATCAAGTATTTCGTGAAGCATCGTCATGAAGTTATTCTCCGCAGAACGAGGTTTGATCTCGACAAGGCTCAGAAAAGGGCTCATATCCTGGAAGGACTTCTCAAGGCACTGGACGTGATTGATGAAATCATCAGGATTATCCGTGCTTCCAAGAGTGTGGAGGATGCCAAGAACGAGCTCATCGCGACGTTTGATTTTTCTGAGGCTCAGGCTACTGCGATCGTTGAGATGAGGCTTCGCCAGCTCACAGGTCTGGAAAGGGAGAAACTTCAGAATGAATACGATGAACTTATGAAGTTTATCCGTTATTGCGAGGATGTCCTTGCAAATGAGAGCCTTCAGATGGGCATCATCAAGGATGAGACCATGGAGATGAAGGAGAAATACGGCGATGAGCGCAGGACTGAAATTGCTCTGTCTGCCGAGGAATTCAATCCGGAGGACTTCTATGCTGATGAAGACGTTGTAATCACCATATCTCATCTGGGATATATCAAGAGGACTTCTCTTTCCGAGTATCGTCTTCAGAACAGAGGAGGAGTGGGAATGAAGGGCAGCGCGACACGTGACGAAGACTTCATCGAGCACATCTATGTCGCCAATATGCACAGCACAATGCTCCTCTTCACTCAGAACGGAAAGTGCTACTGGCTTAAGGTATATGAGATTCCGGAAGGCTCGCGTGCATCAAAGGGACGTGCAATCCAGAATGTCATCAACATCGAGCCTGATGATAAGATCAAGGCATACCTTAATGTGAAGAACCTCAAGGACGAGGAGTATATCAATAATAATTATATAGTTCTCGGCACTAAGAAGGGTATTATCAAGAAGACTTCGCTTGAGGCATATTCACGTCCTCGTACAAACGGTGTCATCGCCATTACCGTACGTGACGGAGACGAACTTCTCGAGGCTGTGATGACAAACGGAAACAGCGAGATCCTTCTTGCAGGCCGCAAGGGACGTTGCTGCCGCTTCGACGAGAATGATGCAAGGGCTCTTGGCAGGACCGCATCTGGAGTACGTGGTATAAATATTGATGAGGATGACGAGGTCATAGGTATGATAACCTTTGATCCGGCTGCTGATGATGCGGCAGATCATTCTATATTGGTTGTCAGTGAGCATGGATATGGAAAACGTTCTGATTTTGATGAGTATCGCAGGACGAACCGTGGAGGAAAGGGTGTCAAGACGCTTAACATCACTGAGAAGACCGGATCCCTCGTTGCTATAAAGAATGTAACTGATGAAAACGACCTGATGATCATCAACCGTTCCGGACTCACAATCAGAATGGCTGTTTCCGGCATCAAGCTGGCAGGCCGTGCCACACAGGGAGTACGCCTTATCAACATCAAGGACGGTGACTCCATTGCAGCAGTTTCAGCTGTAAACAAGACTGAGGAGGATACCCCTCAGCAGCCTTCCGACGAGCAGGAAAACGTAGAACAGAACAATGAATAAATCACTTAATACCAAAAAATTATGAAAAGAATACTTATCGCATTGGCAGTGCTTCTTTCTGTACAGCTGGCTGATGCACAGGTCAAGACTCCAGAGGCTGCACAGAAGGCTTTGGACAAGGCAATCGAAGCTACTCAGAATGCTAAGAAGGCAGCAAAGCCAGACACTTGGCTTAGACTTGCAAATGCATACATGGATGCTTATAACGCTCCAGCAGGTTCTGCTTGGATTGGTGCTCAGAAGCAGGAACTTCAGCTCCTCATGGGAAATGAGAAGCCTCGTTCTACAGAGTCTACCGTTCTGGGAGGTGAGCCTTGCACAAAGGAAGTATACGCTGACAAGGAGTTCTACTTCAACCAGGCCGGACAGCTTGTCCTGATCAATATTACTAAGCCGGTAGTGGCTAATGCACTTGATGGCGCTCTCGAGGCTTATCAGAAGGCTTGGGAAGTCGATGTGAAGAAGTCAAAGCCAAAGAAAGTCATCGAGGGTCTCGATCTTCTTGCAAGAAAGTATCTTGACGAGGGTATGAACAGCTATATGTTAGAGGATTACTCATCTGCAAGCAAGAAGTTTGAGAAGGCTGCTGAGGCAGCAGGTTCTGCTCCACTCTCCAAAGTCGATTCGACAGCTCTTTACAATGCAGGTTTCACAGCATGGATGGTGAAGGATTATCCAAGAGCAAAGACATTCTTCCAGAAGTGTCTGGATGTAAACTACTATTATGAGGATGGTGAAGTGTTTGCAAAGCTTGCTGACGTAAATAAGAATCTTGGTGATTCAGAGGCTGCAAGACAGGTGCTCGAGAGAGGTTTCGGCCTGTTCCCTCAGAGCCAGAGCATCCTTATCGGTCTTATCAACTACTATGTTGAGAGCGGTAGCGATACAGATCGTCTCTTCGTTCTTATAGATGAGGCAAAGCGCAATGAACCTAACAATGCGTCTCTTTACTATGTAGAGGGTAATATCTACAACGAACTCCGTCAGAAGGAGGCTGATCCGGCAAAGGCTGAGTCTCTTCTCAATAAGGCTGTTGCCGCTTATGATGCATGTGCAGGCATAGATGCTACTTATGTCTTCGGCCACATCGGAAAGGGCGTGATGTTCTACAATATCGCTATCGAGCTTCAGGATAAGGCTGCCAACGAGCTTGATGACAAGAAGTGGATGGCTCTTACAGAGCAGTTTGAGGCTGCTCTCATGAGTGCTCTCGATCCGTTTGAGAAAGCTTACGAGGCTTCAACAGATAATGCTCTCAAGGTAAATATCGCAGAGTATCTAAAGAACATCTACTACCGCTTCAGCTCAAAGGGTGCTGAGTACGAGCAGGGTTATAACAAGTATAACACAATCGTAAAGGAAGGAAAGGCTCTTTAGCCTTCCTTCGTTTCGGCCTTTTCGAAGGCCTTGACGATTTTCGATACGAGAGGGTGTCTCACTATGTCTTCGTTTTTGAAGATGATGGTGCTGACACCCTTTATGTTTTTAGTGACTTCCATGCCTTTTATCAGTCCCGAATCCTTCTTGTTCGGAAGGTCTATCTGACTGGCGTCGCCTGTGACGATGAACTTCGCATCGCACCCCATTCTGGTAAGGAACATTTTCAACTGTCCGAGGTTTGTATTCTGTGCCTCGTCAAGAATGACGCATGCTCTGTCCAGAGTCCGTCCTCTCATGTATGCAAGCGGAGCTATCTGTATTGTGCCTTCTGCCATGAATTCCTGCAGCCTTTTGGGTGGAATCATGTCTCCCAAGGCGTCGTATAATGGCTGTAAATACGGATCCAGCTTATCCTTCAGGTCTCCAGGCAGGAATCCCAGACGCTCTCCTGCCTCTACGGCCGGCCTTGTGAGTATGATGCGCTTGATTTCTCTGTTCTTGAGAGCTCTCACCGCAAGTGCTATGGCTATATAGGTCTTTCCTGTTCCGGCCGGACCGACGGCAAAGATGAGGTCGTTGTCGAAATATGCCTTCACCATTTCCTGCTGGGTCTTGTTCCTGGCCTTTATCGGCTTTCCGTCATTGCCATGCACAATTACGGATTCACCGCTGAGTTTGAATCTGTCAGGAGTGCATTCTCCGTCAAATATGTCTTCCACGTCATATGGAGTGATGTTCATCTTATGTTGCCTGCGTTCGATAAGCATTTTAATCTTTACCGTAAATTCTTCGATATCCTTATCCCTGCCATCCAGGATAATTTCGTTTCCTCTTGCAACTACTTTCAGTTCGGGAAAATAGCTGCATAGCGCTTCAAGATTCTTGTTCGCTGCTCCGTAAATCTCAAGCGGATCGATTGCTTCAAGTCTGATAGTGTTCCTGCTCATTATAATATATCCTTGTCCTTTATTCCTGTTGCTGCTGTTACACGTTCAAGCGTTGTCATCATCTTATCGTAATCCCAAGCTCCCTTCCATAATTCTCTCCTGCCGATGAATCTGCTTACCGGTATAATCGTATATCCGGTGTCATATCCACCTGGTCTTGAGCACCATATGTAGGTGAATTCCATCGGTAGGACTTCTACATTCCCTAAATGATTACGGGTCATTCTTACCCATGCGATCATTCCCATCTGGGTGTTTTTGGCACTCATATTCGATAGTGCGTTACCCAATGAATAGGCCACGCTGACTTTCCTGTCACCCAGTTCAAGGGTCTGCATATCCTGGATTACATGCGGATGAGTACCTATAATCATGTCCGCTCCGTTTTCCGCAAGCCACAATGCTGTGCTTTCCTGCGATTCGGAATGTTCCAGAATATATTCGGTCCCCCAATGAGGCAGCGCCAGCGTCAGGTCTGCTTCCCCGGCTCTTTCAAATGCTTTCTTCAAACTTTCCTTCTGGTTGATATATAAGGTTTTAGGCCAGTGAAGGTCTGCTCCGCGATTTGTTCCATAGGTCATGTTCAGCAAGGCTATCTGTATCCCTTTCTTTCTTATTTTCAGTGGATTGACCTTTGTTAGCTCATCTTGATTTCCTGCAAGCCCCGTCACCAGTATTCCGTATTTCTCCTTCATCTTCCGGTATGCCTCCAGAGTTCTTGCCGCCCCTGTGCTTCCCTTGTCGAAAATGTGGTTATTGGCCGCAAGCAGTACGTCGAATCCGGCCCCTGCCACATCTTCAGCAATCCTGTCCGGCGCAGAGAATTCCGGATAGCCGGTGAAGGGCTCTCCGGCCATAGGGAATTCCATATTGGCAATGCTGATATCTGCATTTTCTATAATATCCCTTATATGTCTGAAAGAGGCTGAGAAGTCGTGGGTGCCGTCGCTTAGCCGTGCATTTTCAATCTGTCCGGCATGCATCATGATATCCCCGAAAATACAGATGGTGAGGGTGTCCGGCTTGAACAGGGGAGAGACGGCATTCTGGGCGTAAGTAAGTTTCCCTCCGGCCGTGATGATGGCCAGAAGGAGCGCTAGTCTGATGAATAGTGTGCTTTTGTGTACCCTGCTCAAGATAATTGATGTTTTATCATACAAATATATCAAGATTTTTTTTGTCAAGGACCATTAATTCTTTAAATTTGCGGAATGTGCAAAAGTATATGCTTATGAAACGCTCATTTATACTGCTGCTTGCAGCATCGATGTTCATGCTGACCGGATGTGATTTCTTCAGGTCCTTGGCCGGTCGTCCGACAAGCGCCGAGATTGAAGCCAGGAGGCTGGAAATACTTCGTGCAGAAGAGGCTGTCATTCAGGCAAGACTCGATTCGATGAAGATAGCGGAACAGGTAATGAAGGATTCTCTGGCAGCTCTGGATTCCATAAGGCAGTATGGGGGCACCATACTTAATCCGTCAAAGCTTGGCGGACTCTTCGCTACTAAGCTGGATGCGCGCTATTATGTCATAGTAGGCTCGTTCCGGTCCCGTTCCAATGCGGAGGCACTGCTGGTAAGGGCAGCTGACTGCGGATATGCTCCTGCTCTGATCAGTTTCCGAAATGGTATGATCGCTGTAGGACTTTGTCCGGTAAACAAGCTTCAGGATGCCATGACATCTCTTAAAGCAGTTAGAAAGGAGGCGTTCTGTCCTTCGGATGTGTGGATTCTTCTTAACGAATAGTCATGGTTTTCAGGATAGCTATATTCCTTGTTTCATTGGTTCTTGCGGTACTTCCCTCTTATGCTCAGTATCGCGAAGGCAGTGCTTATGATGAGCTATATGACAGTGAGACAACAGCCTCTATGAAAAGGCATGTGCGTGAGCTGTCTGCTGCTTCGATGGAAGGACGCAAGGCTGGTACTGAGGGGGAGACAGCTGCAGCTGCTTATGTTGAGTCCGTGTTCAATGAATATGGCGTGGACATGATTTCTCCCTCCGGTGGCGACATCTTTGGAATAAGGTCCGAGAAGGGAGATACCCTTACCTCACGCAATGTGGTGGGATTCGTGCAGGGATATGACAGAAACCTCAAGAACAATTACATAGTTGTAGGAGCAAGATTGGATAATCTTGGCACAATAACAATGAATGTGGATGGAAGTCCTGTGGAACGAATCTATGCCGGAGCCAATGGGAATGCCTCGGGACTCGCCATGTTAGTGGAGCTGGCCAGGATGGTCCAGACCAATTCCATACTTTTTCGCAGGTCGGTGCTTTTCGTGGCGTTCGGGGCATCATATGAGTCATTTGCCGGCTCGTGGTATTTCCTGAACAGATCTTTCCCGGAGCCGGATAAGATAGATGCGATGGTTAATCTGGATATGCTCGGTACAGGGTATAACGGTTTCTATGCATTCACCGGGTCCAACACGGATATGAACACCATATTGCGTACTCTTACAGGAGACCTCCAGCCTGTGCTTCCGGAAGTAATCACAATGGAACCATACCCTTCTGACCACAGGTCCTTCTATGCCTCTGAGATACCGTCAGTCTTCTTTACGACAGGACGTTATCCCGAGCATGATACCGATCGGGACACTCAGTCCATCATCGATTACTCCAATATGGAGAGGGAACTCGAATACATCTTCAACTGTACAGTGGCATTAGCCAATGCCCAGAATCCGCCTGCATTCAGACAAGGACAAGCTGTTGCCGGCAAATCATCTGATGAAGAGGTGGTTTCGTTCTATGAGTGCGACTATCGCCCTATGTTTTTCGGAAGTGCGGATCCAAAGAGCTTCATTTCTACATGGGTTTATAAATATCTGAAATATCCTGAATCTGCGGTAAGAGAAGGAATTCAGGGTACCGTGCAGGTAGAGATGATTATCGGTAAAGATGGCAAGGTGGTGGATGTCAAGGTCATCAGAGGCGTTTCGGAGGAGTTGGATGCTGAGGCTTTAAAGGTAGTGAGCGCTTCACCAAAGTGGACTCCTGGTAGGGTAAACGGCAACAAAGTGAAAGTTTCGCTTACGATTCCGGTGGAGTTCCGTCTGGAAAGAAAAGGAAAGAAATAATTTATACTAGATACCTATGGACTACAATTTTAAGGAGATTGAGAGAAAGTGGCAGTCGTTCTGGGCTGACAATCAGACATTCAAGGCTGAAGTAGACAGTTCAAAGCCTAAATATTATGTGCTTGACATGTTCCCATATCCTTCTGGAGCGGGACTTCATGTCGGTCATCCTCTAGGATATATTGCAAGTGATATATACAGCAGATACAAACGTTTGTGCGGATTCAATGTGCTTCACCCGATGGGATATGATGCATTCGGGCTTCCTGCAGAACAATATGCCATCCAGACAGGGCAGCATCCTGCTGTGACCACGGAGAAGAACATCGCCCGCTATCGTGAGCAGATGGACAGAATCGGTTTCTCTTACGACTGGTCACGTGAAGTAAGGACATGTGATCCGGGTTATTATAAGTGGACGCAGTGGGCATTCCTCGAGATGTTCGGCAGCTGGTATGATAACCTGCAGCAGAAAGCGCGTCCGATAGCTGATCTTGAGGCGGCTTTTGCGCAGGGCGGTAGCGCGTCTGTAGATGCTGCATGCGGAGAGGTAAAGCCGTTTACCGCTGAGGAGTGGGCTGGCTTCACCGAAAAAGAGAAGTCAGACGTGCTGATGCAGTATCGTATTGCATATCAAGGCGAAACAGCTGTGAACTGGTGTCCTGCCCTTGGAACTGTACTTGCCAATGATGAAGTTAAGGAAGGCTATTCAGTGCGTGGAGGCCATCCGGTAGAGCAGAAAAAGATGACCCAGTGGCAGCTTCGCGTCTCTGCATACGCAGGACGTCTTCTTGAAGATCTTGAGGACCTTGACTGGACAGATTCCCTGAAGGATATGCAGCGCAACTGGATTGGAAAGAGTCAGGGCGCCGAGATGGTATTCAAGGTTAACAATGGTACCGAAGAATATGATATGACCATCTTCACCACCCGTGCTGATACAGTGTTCGGGGTTACTTTTATGGTGCTGGCTCCTGAAAGCGAATGGGTTGAAAAGCTCACTACCGCAGAGCAGAAGGCTGCAGTGGAGGAATATCTACAGATAGCAAAGAAGAAGACCGAGCGCGAGAGAATGATGGAGGCAAGAAAGGTGACAGGCGTTTTCTCCGGTTCATATGCGACAAACCCTCTTACAGGCGATAAGGTGCCTGTGTGGATTTCTGAATATGTGCTTGCCGGTTATGGTACAGGAGCCATCATGGCAGTTCCTGCCCATGACAGCCGTGACTATGCATTTGCAAAGACATTCGACCTTCCTATAATTCCTCTCATCGAGGGATGCGACGTTAGTGAGTCCAGCTTCGATGCAAAGGAGGGCATCATGTGCAATTCCGGCTTCCTGAACGGAATGACCGTAAAGGAAGCTATTCCTGCGGCGATAGATTATGTCGAGCAGCATGGCATAGGACATAGGAAGGTAAACTATCGTCTCCGTGATGCTATCTTCTCACGTCAGAGATATTGGGGCGAGCCGTTCCCTATGTACTTCAAGGACGGCATAGCGACTCCTATGACTCTTGACCAGCTCCCTCTTGAACTTCCTGAGGTGGACAAGTTCCTTCCTACCGAGACAGGTGAGCCTCCTCTTGGACGAGCTTCCGGCTGGAGTATCGACGGTTATCCTATCGAACTCAGTACAATGCCTGGATTTGCAGGCAGCAGTGCATACTATCTCCGATACATGGACCCTCACAACGACCAGGCTCTTGTAAGCCGAGAGGCTGATGAATACTGGAGGGACGTAGACCTATATATAGGTGGTACAGAGCATGCTACCGGTCACCTTATTTACTCGCGTTTCTGGAACAAGTTCCTGTTTGACCTTGGTTATGTATGCGAGAAGGAGCCTTTCAGAAAGTTGATAAATCAGGGTATGATCCAGGGACGTTCCAATTTCGTATATAGAATAATCAATACGAATACTTTTGTGTCTGTAGGCCTCAAGGACCAGTATGAGACCACGGAGATTCATGTTGATGTGAATATCGTTCATAATGACCGTCTTGATATGGAGGCCTTCCGCAACTGGATGCCTGATTATGCGAATGCGGAATTTATTCTTGAAGACGGCGAGTATATCTGCGGATGGGCTGTGGAGAAGATGTCAAAATCGATGTTCAATGTGGTTAACCCGGATATGATATGCGATACTTATGGCGCTGATACTCTGAGGCTTTACGAGATGTTCCTCGGACCTCTCGAACAGTCGAAGCCATGGGATACCAAGGGTATCGACGGAGTAAACCGTTTTATCAGAAAGGTCTGGAGACTCTTCTACGACCGCGACGGATTTATCGTAACAGATGGGAAGGCGACGCCAGAGGAACTTAAGGCTCTGCATAAGCTCATCGGCAAAGTCCGCACGGATATCGAGGCATTCTCGTTCAACACTGCAGTAAGTGCTTTCATGATTGCAGTAAACGAACTTACAGACCTCAAATGTAGCAAGAGGGAAGTTCTGGAGCAGCTGATTATCCTGCTTTCACCATTTACCCCTCATATTGCTGAGGAACTCTGGGAGGCGCTAGGACACAAGGAAAGCATCACATATGCTCAATTCCCTGAATACGTGGAGGCTTACACCATCGAGAATACGTGTACATACGCCGTTTCATTCAACGGCAAGACCCGTTTCACGGTGGAACTCCCTCTTGATATGTCACGCGAAGATGTGGATGCGCACGTACGTGGACTTGATAATACAGCAAAGTACGTGGCTGGCGGAAACATCGTAAAGGTGATTGTCGTTCCTGGTAAGATTGTAAATATTGTAGTTAAGTAATTGCATGAAACTCAACAAGATACTGGCGACAATCTGGGATTACTTCCTGATGACGGTCGGTTCTCTTATCTTCTGTATGGCATGGACCTCGTTCCTGATACCGAACGGGCTTGCCAGCGGTGGACTTACTGGTCTATGTACCATCATCCAGTATGGAACAGGTATCCCTGTTGGTTGGACTTATCCAATTATCAATGTCGCCCTTCTGGTAATGGGATTCCTTACCTTAGGAAAGGCATTCGGGGTCAAGACCATCTATGTGATAGCTCTGACTTCTCTCTTTTTTGAGGTCCTTCCGGATTTCCCTCAGCTGGAAGTGCTGATGGAGGAAAAGTTCCTTGTGGCTCTGGTCGGAGCTGCTCTGGAATCAGTCGGTCTGGGACTTGTGCTGCTGCGCGGCGGCAGTTCTGGAGGAACCGATATCATTGCGATGATGATAAACAAATATTGGCCGGTATCACCTGGCAGAGTTTATCTTTTCTCAGATATATTCATAATCGCCAGCCTGCTTTTTGTTCCTGGCAAGGGACTGGTTGACATGATATATGCTTATGTGGTGATGCTTGGATTTTCCTTCGGAGTGGATTTCGTCCTTCTTGGCAATAAGTCATCAGTGCAGATTCTGGTCTTTTCTCCTAAGTACAAGGAGATTGCAGACCATATGATACACAATGTACATCGCGGTGTGACGGCTCTTCAGTCTGTCGGATGGTATTCGCAGATGGAGAGCAAAGTGCTTCTTATCATTGCCAGGAAGCAGCAGATGAATGAGGTCGTCAATGAAATCAAGGAGATAGACAAGAAGGCATTCATATCGGTATCGACTGCAATGAGTGTTTATGGAGAAGGATTTGAAGAAGTGAAGACAGGATTAAAGATACGTAAAAATAACAAGATGGAGGAATCTGCAAATGAGTGATAAGGTATTACAGTTTTCTTGGCGGACAGCATTTAAGGAATATGCTCTCGTTACTTTGGGAGTGGTCTCATATGCATTGGGATGGACAATTTTCCTGCTGCCTAATAATCTGATCGGAGGGGGCGTTTCGGGATTTGCCTCTATCCTGTTTTATGCGACGGGGCTTCCTATGGGGGTGACGTATTTCATCATCAATATTATTTTGCTCCTGATAGGTACAAGGATCTTAGGTACGGGATTCGGCGGCAAGACCATATATGCCATTTTCATGACCTCTATTATGCTTGCCATAATGCCGAAGATCATACCAGCTGATTTTATACATGAATTTGCACTATCGAACGGCAAATTGATATGCACGTTTCTTGGAGGTATCATTGCCGGTGTAGGTATCGGTGTGTCGATTTCTCAGGGGGGAAGCACTGGAGGCACAGATATCGTGGCGCTTCTTTGGTGCAAATTCCACTCGGCATCTCCGGGAAGAGTCATACTTATAATAGATGTAGGTATTATCCTTTCATCCCTTCTGTTCCCTTCATATACCGAGACAGGCGAACTTCTTCCCCTTACCGAAAAACTGGCAGTAGTGGTTTACGGTCTTATCCAGGTTACTGTAAGCGGATATGCCATCGACTTATACCTGTCAGGTTCCAAACAGTCGGTTCAGGCCTTCATCTTTACCAAGAAAGTACAGGAAATGGCAGACGCAATAGCCTTTGATATGAAGCGTGGTGTCACCGTGGTACCTGCTAAGGGTTGGTACTCTAAGGAAGATAGAAATGTGCTTCTTGTAGTTACCAGAAAGACTGACCTGAATCTTCTTTTGAGGTACGTCAAGACGATTGATCCTGATGCATTCCTCTCCGTTTCTTCTGTAATGGGAGTTTATGGCCAGGGTTTCGACACGATAAAGATAAAATCTAAAAAGTAATTTTCCCCAAGCGATACTAAACGGATTATAAAAAAAAGAAAAAGTTATAAAAAAAGGAAAAAGTTATAAAAAAAAGAAAAACTTTTGCTTGTGACCCTCCTCTGGACGAATCCAGAGGAGGGTTTTTATATATTTTTGTACCTAATGAAATTAGTATAATTATGAATATAATTGATGTGATTATAGCCGTTGCTGTTCTCCTGGGACTTGGTTTTACCGCGCTCTGTCAGGTGGTAAGGAATGTTCGATATCGTGAGATGGCCGATGAAAAAACCAAAATTCTTCCATGGCTGCTGATAGTTGTTGTGACTACGATTCTATGCGACTTGATGGTAGGGGGAGAATTGTATCCCCGGTTAATGCTGGACCTTTCTTTAGGCCTGGTGGCCATGACTTTTCTTACGTCTTCGTTATGGACCTATGATTCTGGATTCAGTCATCTACTTTTAGTCTTGTCTGGTCAGGGCCTGCTTTCTCTATATTATATATTATGTGCTGTCGGTATTGTCGGGATGATGCCTGGAAATGTAACAGCTATGCTTGTCCTGATTGTAGTATCTGTGCTCGGTTACCAGACCTTGGCAGGAATATGGCGCAGGGTAAGGAGCGTGAAGACAGTCATGAAGTCGGGAACTGTGTGGGTAGGACTGTGCCTGTGTGTGGATGTCATATATATGACCGTGGTGTTTATAGAAGCGCTGCTGTATGTAGTGTTCGGAATCCTTTTAGAGGGGTTCAATGGCTTCTCGGCAGTTATTATTGTCATTCTTTATTCATTGACCCTTGTCATGATGGCCTTCAGAATCATAAATGATTCTCTTTTCTCATTATTGCACAGGCATGAAAGGAGAATTGTAGAGTCTTTGAAGGTATCACAGATTGAAGTGTCAGGGGATATCGGTAAGGATGATTATCTTTATCGTGAAATATATGATAGAGTTGTGGCTTATTTTGAAAGTGAAAGGCCATATCTCAACGGAGACCTGACAATAAACGATCTGGTGAAGGTGCTTTACTCAAATAAGTTATACATATCAAAGGCAATAAGTCACTTCACCGGACGCAACTTCTGCCAGTTTGTAAATTATTACCGGGTGATATATTCGGTGGAGAGATTCCGTGACAATCCGGAACTCAAGGTGCTGGAACTTTCCAACCTGTGCGGCTTTAATTCCATGGTATCCTATACTATGGCCTTCAGGCTATTCATGGGAGAGACTCCTAGCGAATGGTGCAGAAAGGAGAAGAGCAGGATAGTCAAAGAAAGAAAATAAGTTGTGTAATCGCTTGGGGAAGATTATATTTGCGGAAAATTGTTATTTATGGCAGACGAGAAGATTATTTTTTCAATGAACGGGGTAGGTAAAATCCTTCCTCACAACAATAGAGTGATACTGAAGGACATATATCTGTCCTTCTTTTATGGTGCAAAGATCGGTATCGTAGGTCTTAACGGTTCCGGAAAATCCACCCTCATGAAGATTATAGCCGGCATCGAGACCGGGTATCAGGGAGAGGTCGTATGGGCCCCTGGTTATTCTGTGGGATATCTGGAGCAGGAGCCTCAGATGGATCCCGACAAGACGGTAATCGAGGTTGTTCAGGAGGGTGTCCAGGAAGTCATGGATATCCTGAAGGAATATGAAGAGGTGAACATGAAGTTCTGCGAGCCGATGTCGGATGATGAGATGGCAGCTCTTATCGAGCGTCAGGGAGAGCTTACAGAGAAGATAGAGAACTGCGGCGGTTGGGAAATAGATTCCAAGCTCGAAAGGGCTATGGATGCCCTTCAGTGTCCGCCTTCTGATGCAAAGGTAAGCACATTGAGTGGTGGTGAAAGGCGTCGTGTAGCACTCTGCCGTCTGCTTCTCAGACAGCCTGATGTGCTGCTTCTTGACGAGCCTACCAACCACCTCGATACTGAAAGTATCCAGTGGCTCGAGGCGCATCTCCAGCAGTATAAGGGAACTGTCATCGCAGTAACCCACGACCGTTACTTCCTCGATAATGTGGCTGGCTGGATTCTTGAGCTTGACCGCGGAGAGGGTATTCCTTGGAAGGGCAACTACTCTTCATGGCTTGACCAGAAGAGCACAAGGCTTGCTCAGGAGGAAAAGCAGGAAAGCAAGCGCCGTAAGGCCCTTGAAAGGGAGTTGGAATGGGTTCGTATGGCTCCAAAGGCGCGTCATGCCAAGTCAAAGGCTCGTCTGGGCGCATATGAGAAGTTAGCTGCAGATGACGGACGCGAGAAGGAGGCTGCTCTCGAAATCTTCATCCCGAATGGCCCGAGACTCGGTAATAAAGTCATTGAATTCAAGAATGTATCCAAGGGTTATGGCGACAAACTTCTATATGAGAACCTGAATTTCGTTCTTCCGCCTGCAGGTATCGTTGGTGTGATCGGTCCGAACGGTGCAGGTAAGACCACGCTGTTCCGTCTTATCATGGGGCTTGATACTCCGGACACAGGTGAGATTACTGTCGGAGAGACTGTAAAGCTTGCCTATGTTGACCAGCAGCATCGCAGCATCGACCCTGACAAGACCGTATATGAGACAATCGCAGAAAATTCCGAGTTCGTGAAGCTTGGCAAGAGGGAAGTGAACGCACGTGCTTATGTGTCGCGCTTCAACTTCTCGGGAGCAGATCAGGAAAAGCTCTGCGGCATCCTTTCCGGTGGTGAGAGAAACCGACTCCACCTTGCTCTGACTTTGAAGGATGAAGGTAACGTGCTTCTGCTTGACGAGCCTACCAACGATGTGGATGTAAACACTATACGTGCTCTTGAGGAAGGTCTCGAGAATTTCGCCGGCTGCGCAGTCGTGATCTCGCACGACCGTTGGTTCCTTGACAGAATCGCTACCCATATCCTTGCATTCGAGGGTGATTCGCAGGTGTATTTCTTCGAAGGAACCTACAGCGAATACGAGGAGAACAAGAAGCGCCGTCTTGGAAACGAGGAGCCTAAGAGGTTCAAGTACAAGAAGCTTATGGCAGAATAATCCGATGAGACATATATTCTATATTGTGATGATGCTCGCTTGTGCTCTTATGAGTGCCTGCGGGCATTATGTCCCTGAAGTGGG